>Ga0207952_1000117_pt1 | contig 81909 bp, 96 predicted proteins | sample SubbioR12Aug_8Ca_FD_184831 | JGI IMG/M metagenome (GOLD analysis project Ga0207952, IMG submission 184831) | Serpentinite rock and fluid subsurface biosphere microbial communities from McLaughlin Reserve, California, USA - CR12Aug_8Ca (SPAdes) | ecosystem: Environmental > Terrestrial > Deep...
GCGGCCCGCGGTTCGATTTACCTCGGAGGCATCATGTGCCGAAAGGAAAACGCCGGAATAAATCCGGCGCTCTCCTTTCAGCATGACCCTACCGGGAATCGAACCCGGATTTTAAGCTTGAAAAGCTCACGTCCTAACCGTTAGACGATAGGGCCAAAATAACGGCCCCATGATAGCATTTTTTGACGAAAGTGCTAGGATGTTTCGGTATTGGAGAGGTGGCTGAGTTGGTCGAAGGCACCGGTTTCGAAAACCGGCATCCGGGCAACTGGATCGAGAGTTCGAATCTCTCCCTCTCCGCAAAACGCAATCAACATCTCTATAAAAACATGCGCATATTTAGACGCATCGTTCTCTATTTCTCACTCGCAATCATGTATCTCGCGCATACCTTGCGGTATTTTTATTTGCGTGCGTTCAACGGGCACAAAAGTGTACAGGGGGTTCGTGTGATTCTAGTGCGTGACGGGCGCGTTGTGTTGGTGCGGCATTGGTATGCTCCCGGTGTCTGGACCCTTCCTGGAGGCGGCGCACACGGTAATGAAAGCGTCGAGGAGGCAGGAAAGCGAGAAGTATTTGAAGAAGTCGGCTTCAGCATTGACTCTTTTGGTGGAGAAGTCGGAACCTATGAAGGAAACATGGGAGCGAAGGATAGGTGCACAATTCTCTTTACGGAAAATTTTAGCGGAGGAATGAGGCTACTTCCTAGTATCGAAATTATGGAACGTGGCTTTTTTGATCTTGCTCAACTCCCAGCAACTCTTTCTCCTGGGAATCGACGTCGTATCGAAGCGTATCTCTCTGGTGTTCGCAATGAGCGTAGACAATGGTAAGTATGAAGGACTCAAAGCATCTCGATCTTCCCAAAGCTCTGCGGCATCTCAATCGCGATAACCGCTTCAGGTCAGTTATAAAAGGAATAGGGAAACCTGACTTACGTCATACTAGAAATGCTTTCGAATCGTTGGTAAGGGCTATTGTGTACCAGCAAATTTCAGGTAAAGCAGCTGCTTCGATACTCGCCAAATTTCTAGCGGCGATTCCGCATAGAAAATATCCGACCCCAAAGGAAGTGCTTGCGACCCCGATGCGCAAGCTACGAGGCGCAGGACTCTCAAAGCAAAAGGTTCTCTACATTCGCGACTTGGCCGCAAAATTTGATAGTGGGTATATCACTCCAAAAAAGTTTCCGCACATGAGCGATGAAGAAATTCGTGACCATCTTATTGCCGTGAAGGGGATAGGTCGCTGGAGTGCAGACATGTTTTTGATGTTTTCTCTCAATCGTCCTGACGTCCTTCCAACAGGGGATCTAGGTATACAAAAGGGTTTTCAAAAGCTCTTCAATATGCGCAAACTCCCCAATGCAAAAGTAATGGAAAAGCTTGCTAAATCGTGGCAACCCTACCGTACGGTGGCCTGTTGGTACCTTTGGCGCATAGTGGACACACGAACGCCTGGCAAGTAGAGTGTTTCCGAACCAGTAACAGCAGGGAGGGCGATATGCCCCAGAATATCGTGCCCATCACGCGAGTGCTTATGTCCGTCACCGAGAAGAAAGGTATTGGCCAGCTCGGCGCATTCTTCTCGAGTGTTGGTGTCGAGATTCTCTCGACAGGCGGCACCGCGAAAGAGCTCCGGGACAAATTCGCCAAGGTCGTCGAAGTTTCCGACTATACCGGCTTTCCGGAAGCCTTCGACGGCCAGGTGAAGTCGATCCATCCGAAGATTGCGGGCGGTATTCTCTATAAGCGGGATAATCCCGATCATGTGAAAAGAGCTAAGGAGCTCGGCATTGAACCCATCGACGCTGTTATGGTCAACTTCTACGATTTCGTGGGGACAGCCCTCGAGACAGACGACATGAAGACGGTGATCAAGAACATCGACATCGGAGGGCCCTCGCTGGTGCGTGCTGCAGCAAAGAACGCAGACAGTGTCGTCGCCATCGTGGACCCGGACGACTACCCGGAGCTCCGCAGCGAGTACGAGCTTTACGGCGGCACCACGGGCATTTTCCGTGAGCGCATGCAGGAAAAGGCGTTCAGGCGAACCAGGGACTACGACGCGTCCATCCACCAATGGTTCCACATGCAGGAACAGAGGAGGAAAGAGCGGGTCGCTGCCATAAGCAACGTCCCCAACTAAACCGCCCCGGATATTCGTGGGCGGCTTTTCTTTACCATGTCTGTCGGGTATCAGTTTATTGAAATTTTTAAAAAGAGTGGTATGGTTGCGCCAGATGAATGCGGAGCCATGCCATGCGCAACGGAGAGCCCGAAAGCTTCTGGAGCAAATTAATTCTTTTGGTTGCTTTCGGGGCGGGGATCATCTCTGTTCTGGGTCTCGGATACTACGCTTTTACGGGCTGACAGCACGCAAGCTTCAACACTCTCCCTCACGGTTGGGTGTTTTTTTATTTACCGAGCTTTTAGCTCCATGTAGATGTCTTCTAATGCTTTGACCGCATCACCTGCAGCGATGTTGTTTTGATGATAGAGCTCGTTGGTGCAATCTCCCGCCGCCCAGATCCCAGGCACGGCAGTCTTTTGATTTTTTGGATCAACCACAATACGATTCACCGAGTCTAGTTCAACAACACCTTTTGCAAAATCAGTGTTCGGGAGAAGGCCAATTTCCACAAAAATACCAGAAACAGAAAGCTCTTTCATTTCCCCGCTTACCTTGTCTTTGTAAGTAAGTCCTGTGACAAAGCCATCGCCTTTTACTTCCTTGAGTTCTGCATTTTTGATCCCCGTCATTTTCGGATTCGAGAGAACTTTCTCAACTGTCACGGGGTCTGCACGGAACGCCTCGCCATGGGTAAGCAGGGTAACTGACTTACAGTACGCGAGAAGCTGCGCTGCGGTTTCAAATGCAGCGTTGCCTCCACCAATCACCGCAACATCCATATCGGAAAACAGGGGCCCATCGCAAGAAGCGCAGTAGGTGAGGCCTTTATTATCAAACTCTGCTGCTCCCGGAATCTCGAGCTTGCGGCGTCGTGCGCCCGAGGCGATAAGGATAGCTTTTGCCTCGAATGTTTTTCCGGATTGCGTCGAGAGTGTAAAGCCCGCAGACGTTTTTTCGATCTTGCTTACACGATCAGGAGCATCGATTTCGACGATATCTCCCGCATATGCACGTAGATGCGCCTCCATTTGTTTGGCGAGATCAAGACCGGAAATTTTTATCGTGCCTATCCAGTTTTCTACTCCCGTTGAGTCGGTGCTTTGCCCTCCAAAAGCCTCGGTGATAAGAATCGTTTTAAGGCGCTTACGAGAAGCGTATACGCCTGCAGCAATGCCGGCAGGGCCTCCTCCGATGATCGCGAGATCGTGCATAGATAGTGAGTAGTTTATAGCGAATAGTGAATAGTGAAAAGGGCCGCCCTCGCAGAGCTGCCCTTCTCGTATTTTCTATACACTACTCACTTTCCACTAACCACTCCTTTTATTTTAATTTGCTCCTACGAAGGAAGGATGGAACGGCACCCCAATCATCGTCGGCCTCAACTTCGGCCGCAACGACAGGCTCCCGCTTCTTTTCCTCAACAATAGGCTCCGCGGCTTTATCTTTTTTGGAAACTGGCGCGTTGTAGATCTTGCCATCTTCTTCAGCACGTCGGCCGATCGAGAAGAGGGAACTAGAACGATGCGAGCTTCCCTCAGGGAATCCGGTTGCAATAACCGTAACCTTGAGTTCACCTTTTTTGAGATTCTCGTCCTTAACGGCACCGAAGATGACTTTTGCATTCGGGTCAATCGATTCGGTGATGATTTTTGCAGCGTCCTGAACCTCGAGCATTCCAAGGTCATCTGCTCCCGCAACTGCAAAGAGGACTCCCTTCGCGCCCGTAATAGCAACTTCGAGAAGGGGCGAGTTGATGGCATGACGAGCAGCTTCTTCAGCACGCTTCTCGCCGGAGGCAATACCAACACCCATGAGAGCAGATCCTGCTCCTTCCATGATGGCGCGGATGTCGGCGAAGTCGAGGTTGATGATACCCGGCGTTGTGATGAGATCAGAGATTCCTTCAACGGCGAGACGCAAGATATCGTCACACATTGCGAAGGCGCTTCGCACCGTGGTGTTTTTGTCGACAACGGCGAGGAGGCGGTCGTTCGGGATCACGATGAGCGCGTCCACTTCTTTTTTGAGATCCTCAAGACCAGCTTCTGCGAGGCGCATGCGCTGCTGTCCTTCAAATGAGAATGGCTTGGTGACCACGGCGACCGTGAGAGCTCCAGCCTCGCGCGCTGCGCGCGCGACCACTGCCGCTGCGCCGGTGCAGGTGCCGCCGCCCATACCGCCGGCGATGAAGATCATGTCGGCGTTCTTTACAGAATCAAAGATTTCTTCTTTCGTTTCCTCTGCCGCGCGCTTGCCGACTTCGGGGTTCATTCCCGCGCCGAGGCCGCGGGTGAGATTCTTTCCAATATGAATTTTGCGCTTTGCTTGTGACTGGTGGAGGTCCTGTGCATCGGTATTAATGACGACGAACTCGACACCGCGCACCTTGGAATTAATCATGTGGTTAATGGCATTTTTGCCAGAACCGCCAACTCCGATAACTCGTATTCGTGCGAAAGTTTCAACGTCAGTTCGTACTTGTTGCATAGGCAATAGTTAAGTAGCGCCATCATACCAGAGGACTTTAAAAAAGAAACTTTGACAAAAACTTCTTTTGTATTCGAGTGTCAGGAGAAACTAGACCTCGATTTAGGGCAAAAATTGGGACAGTGACCTCCAGACACTCTTGAGGAGTGAGCCGCCGGTTAAGGGCACGTTCTTCTCTTCTTCATTAGTAAGACCGCTAATCGTGAGCCCGTATGCGACGGCCCAGGAAGCATCTTTTATCTTTGAATTAATGCGAAAGGCTGGCAAATAGAGGCGCGAAGGGAGCTTCAAAACAGCTTTTGCGAGATCCTCAATTGTCGCCATACCGGAGCCTCCCCCGGTAATGATGATCCCCGCAGGGAGGAGTCCCGAGCGGCCAATTTTTTTCAAATGTACTTCGATGAGTCGAAAAATATCTGCGAGACGAGAAGCGACAATGTCATCGAGTTTTTTGCGCGGATAGGAAGCTCCGATCACGGAGCCCACTTTGATCTGTTCCGCTTCTGAAAGTGAAACTTTAAGTCCAAGTGCGATGTCGTTGGTGATGTCGGCAGATCCGAGCGGAAAGACTTTCACTGATACTGGTAAGCCATTTTCAAATACGGCGATTGAAACGGTTTCCGAACCAATGTTGGCAAGGACGCAGCCGGCCTTTTTGTCGGCTTTAGAGAGGATCACAAGACTTGCCGAGAGTGGAGCCGCGATCACATCCTCTACCGACACTCCAGCTTCCTCGACACAGCTGATGATGTCATTTAAATGTTGCTCGAGACAGGTAATGAAGAGTACGTCGGTTTCGAGTTTCGTCCCTTTCATTCCTTGTGGCTTCCCAAGAACCGGGGAACCATCGAGTGTATAGGTAAGTGGGATCGCATGAAGTACTTTTCGATTCACGAGCTTGCTTTTGACCTTCTGCTCCGCTGCAGCAAGCGTTTTCTCAACGTCGAGGTCACTTACCTCATAGTCTGCGCGACCGATCACCACTTCTCCACGGCCAGTGATTTCATCAAGTCCTGCTCCACCAACGGAGACGTAGGCGCGGCGGATTTTAATGCCAGAGGCGGCTTCAGCTTGCTCAATCGCGAGACCGATACTTTTAGTAGTTTCGTGGGCGTTAACGATATACCCGTGACGCAGCCCTTTTGACTCGGCAAAGCCTACCCCCATAATTCGTGGCATCGAGCCGCTCCCGCCGCGGGGAAAGCCGGCGACCACCACCTTTACCTGGTATGTGCCAATATCTATTCCGACTGCAATTTTTTGCGCCATGAGAGCTTGTTGAGAAAAAGAAACGAATTATACGAGTTTCAGCAGTCGTTTCTCTTCAGACTCCATTGTAGCGCCATGCGAGAGCCCCTTCAAATGAAGAAGACCGTGGATAAGGAGATGCGCGAGGTGTTGCTGTGGCGTGTGATCGTACAGAGGGGCTTCTTTTTTTGCATACGCGATCGCGATCACAATCTCGCCGGAGCTCTTTGTGAGAGGGAAGGAGAGTATATTAGCGGGCTTGTCTTTACCCCGGAGCCTCTTATTGATGCGACGCGACTCACTGTCAGAGACGAAAGCAAGAGAGAGTTCGTAGGAGGCACCGAGCACTTTCTTTTTAAGCATGTCAAAAGGCAAGCGTGGAAGCTTGCCTTTTGTTTTGTTCGTTATTGAAACGATAGACATTAGCGGCGCTCTGGCTTCAATTCTACTTTGCCGAGCTTCACGAGTTCATTGAATTTCTCCCGTCCCTTAATAGCCTTTAGTGCCTTCTTTTTGCGAACGTAGGGAGAAACAGTGCGCGCGCGGTAGCGGATGCCGCGTACACGCGGCAAAATGCCCGAGCCTTGAATGCGCTTGGTGAATCGACGGATGACGTTGGCCGTGCTCTCATTGGGCCCGCGCGTCACTTCGACGTTGACACTACTGTTTGGCTGCATGGGGAGCATCCTAGCACAGGGAGCCTCGAGCTTCAACTAGAGGACTTCCTTCTTGAGATATACGGGCAGTTCGAGGAGGGGAATGATTTCTTGCGAGCGAGTGTCCATGTGACGCACGATCACGGTTCCATCGAGGGCTTCTTTATGACCCATGATGATGGTCCATGGCACGCGCAGCTTCTCCGCAGCGAGAAGCTGCGCGGAGAACTTATCCCGCCCAAGGGACTGCTCAAGTGGGATGCGACTTTCACGAAGCATATCGATAACGACAAGGGATTTACGCTTAGCCTCGGGGCCAACATAGATAAAGAAAATTTTAGGCTTTTTGTTGCCTCGCATCTGTGGGGCTGGCATCGTTGCCCGCGCAGGAGCCTTGAAGGTAAAGATCACCCCAATAGCGGGGATCGACGTCTTAAGGAGCTTTCGGGCCACCTCGTCGTACCGGCCCCCACGCGCAATCGGCGTGAACTCGTTTTTTGCTCCGTGAAGAATTTCAAAAAGCGTGTGGGTTGCCGTCTCGCGCTCGGAGAGGAGCGTGGTGTCGAGCTCGTAGGAAACATTCATGCTCTCAAGGAACTCAAGTACCTCCGAGAGATGGCGGCGAGACGGCTCGGATAGATAGTCGATCGAGCGCGGCGCAGTGGTGCATACATTGTGGCCTTTTTCACGCAAGATAGAGAGGCTTCCAAAGCAATTTTCTCGAAGAATGCTGCGAGCTGGTGCGGGGAGATCGTTGATATTTTTTCGTAAATGAAGCTGCAATTCGCGGGCAAAGCGAGCCGCGGAGTCTCTATCACCGACGCTGTTGATTTTGATAGAAATTTCCTTCACTCCAAATTCTTGAAGCACCGCAAGGGAGGCCTTCATGATAAGCGCTTCGGCGACACTCTTGCCGTTCCCAACAATATCGAGACCAAATTGCATTTCCTCTCCTTCCTTTGCTTTACCGTTCTCACTTATGAGGTGATAGAGGAGGAGTGGTCCTGGATTTTCCGCGCGCGGGAGTCCGGAGAAATGGGCGAGTGCAGCGACGACCTCTTGCGAGAGGGGAGAGAAGCTACGCGGCAAACTTTTGATAAGTCGCATTGGGAATTCCCGTGTGCGACTCTCCACGTTGCCAACCACGCTCTCAACAGGCGCAAAGCCGAAATGTTTTGCGGCAGTAATCGCGCGCTTCAGAGAAGTCGCCGAGGGAATAGCGTAGAGCGTTGGGGTGTCTGACATTGCCTCCTTAAGGTGTTGGTGCGCTGACCGAACCGGGGAAAAGTTCAATTTGATTGATCGGGAAGAGCCGCACGAATGCGCGCCCGATGATGTTTTCTTCGGGCAATGCTCCCCAGTAGCGCGAGTCAGAACTTGCTTTGCGGTTGTCTCCAAGGACGAAGTACTCGCCGGAGCCAAGCGTAAGTTCGGAATGATCATTTGATTGTCGCCCTTCTGGGATAAAGGACTGATCAAGCTCGAAACCTTGCGGATGAGCCGCATTTACGATGGTCACCCTCGCCCCAGAGAGCTTTACGGTGTCTCCAGGAATCCCAATGATACGTTTGATGAAGTACTTGGAAGGATCTTTCGGATAGCGAAAGATCACCACGTCGCCGTAGGTCGGTTTTTCGAGGTGGTAGGAGAGTTCGTCGACGATGAGATAGTCGGCGTTTTCAAACGTAGGCTCCATCGATGCACCGGAAACGATAAACGGCTGCGCCACGAAGGTGCGGATAGGGACAACGATGATAAACGCGATCACCGCAAACTTAATGAGCTCCCACAAAAAATTTCCTTCTCGTTTCTGCGGGGACTCGAGAGATGGTTCCATACGACTTGCGGACATTATAGGCGTGCCGCTTTGTTGACACAAGAGACGCGAGCGTGTCGTGCTACACTTTCGGGTATGCAATTTGTCCTTGTTGGACTCGGAAACCCCGGAGATGAGTACGAATCGACCCGTCACAACACTGGGCGTGACTTTTGCTCATTCGTCGTCAAAAAAGTTGATGGAGACACGCTGGAGACTGATAAAAAGAGCAACTCACTCCTCTCCGAAGTGAAAGTTGGGAAGCACAAGGGAGTTGTTGCCCTCCCTCAAACGTACATGAACAAGTCTGGAGCGGCCGTGAAAGCGCTCGTAAAGAGCAAAAAGGCGGCGGAGAACCTTGTGGTGGCGTATGACGATATCGATCTGCCACTTGGCTCTATAAAAATTTCTTACGGACGCTCCTCTGGTGGACACAATGGCGTCGAGTCGGTTATCAAAGCTCTTGGCACTAGGGATTTTGTGCGTCTTCGTATCGGGATCGCTCCTTCGACACCCTCGGGAAAGCCAAAAAAGCCCTCCGGCGAAAAGGCGATCATTGATTTTTTGATGGGAAAGCGAAAACCTGCCGAAGACGAGACGTTGAAGAAAATATTTAAGAAATCATTCGAGGCACTCGAAGCGATTGTCGCCGACGGTCGCGAGATCGCAATGGGGAAGTTTAATTAACAAAAAACTCCCCGAGAGGAGTTTTTGGTAGTATTCGAATTCCTTTTTCCCTTGTCGCTTTTGAAATACCTTGCGCAGACGTGACGACGTCGAGCAGAGCAGATCCGATTGCAATCGGATACGTGTGTATTTCAAAAAGCGACAAAAAACTTTTTATGCCTTTTTTCCTGCGTAGGAGAGCGTCATGCGGTGCTCTTTCGGTTCGAAGACGTTGATGGTGAACGGATAGGACTTGCCGAGCTCGAGCGCTTGGCGGAGTTCCACCTCGCTCTTGAATTCAGAGATGTGAACCAAGCCGGCAACGCCCTCTTCGATTGAGGCGAGCGCGCCGTGCTTGTTGTACTTGATGATAACGGCGTTCACGGTTTGGCCCTTCTCATACTTACCCGCAGCTTCCACCCATGGGTTTGGTTTCAGTGCCTTAATGGAGAGAGAAATTTTTCCGTCTTTGATCTCAATCACTTTCACTTTGACCTTTTCAGCAACTCGATAAAGCGACTTCGGGTCTTCAACAAGGCCCCAATCGATTTCAGAAATGTGGACGAGTCCCTCGAGCCCCTCTTGGAGCTTCACGAAGATACCGAAATCAACAGCACCAGTGACAGTACCGGAAACTTCGTCCCCAATAGAATAGCCGTCAATAAGTTTTGCCTTTTCCTTCTCACCCTCGCCCTTCTCGGAGAAGATAAGTTTTCCTTCGCGAGGATCAGCGGTGATGATGGTAACCGCGAGCTTCTCTCCTACCAATTTTCGGAGTTCATCGAGGATTTTGTCTTTGTCACCGTCTTCTACCCGCGGGTAGTGGTCGCTCTTTAGTTGAGATGCAGGGAGAAAGCCAGGGATACCTTGCCACTCCAAAATGAGTCCTCCTTTGTTCGCTTCTTTAACTGCGAGTTCAAATACCGCCTTGTTCTTGATTGCCTCGTCCGCCTCGCCCCAGATCACTGCTTGGCGAGCCTCCTTGAGAGAGAGTTCGATGTAGCCGTCTTTATTTTCGGTGTCGATGACCTTCGCAGCGATCATGTCGCCAGGGTTCACTTTGCGCAAAATTTCGCGCGCGTTCATGTACTCGCGTCCGTAGATGATACCGGTACCAAATGGTGCGAGGTCGATGTAAATGCGGGCACGGTCAATGGCAATGACTGGACCTTCGACAAGCTCCGTCACTTTTGGCGGATCCTTCACTGTGGCAAGGAGTTTGCCCATGACGGAGTCTTTCTTCTTCTGCTCCTCTGCAGCTCGAAGGAGCTCTTCCTCGTTTACTTCGGGTCCAGTCGCCAATTCTTTTTCTTTCGTTGCTTCCATATTTTGCAAATTAAATGGCCGCCGAGAATAATCTCTGGCGAGCCGATCGCGTGTGTTTTCCGGTGTCTGAACCTGCGGGGTCCGGAAGGGTTAGTACGCGCTGGCTAGTAATTTATGTAACTTGTACCGCTCTGTGGATCTCTTGTAGCGGATAGGGGAGAGTCTACTTCAATTCTTGAAATTGTAAAGGGATTTTCCTTGCGCTTGAAATGCACCCATAATTTCTTGCTAAAAATTTGATCCGCTCGACCCGTCGGCCTTGCGCGAGGCATTTCAAACGCAAGGAGGAGAAAGGGTGCAAAGAAATAAAAAGCCCGGCGAGGTGAGTCGTCGGGGGCGGAATGAGAGTCGTGATGCGTAGTTCAGATCATGGAGCCGCCGTCGATGAAACCGTTTTCGGTCTCGATGTAGCCGAGGTCTTTCTCGAAGCTTGAGATGTCGCCGCCGATGGGGCGAATGCCGCCCCAGATCTCTTTCCGAATGCGCTCGGTCATGACAGGTCTCCTTCAGCTGTCGAATTATTGTAGCATCAAAAAAATAGAATGGGCCCGTCGCGAGTGTGCGACGGGCCCGGATAGACAGAGCATCACTGTCATGCTTGGTTTCAGATTCTCGTCTGCGAGCCCGAACAGTTTCCCGCGATATCTTTGTTCGCGTTCCATCAATTCGGGTGTGCGACAGTCCCTCCCATTTTGTTGGCCGATTGCCCAAGACGCGGTTGCGGCTTGGGATTCGTGCGGCGCGCCGATCGGGCGGATTAGCCCGTGCGTTCCACGCCGGCGCCGATGCGGGCGGTGTAGCCGTGGCTGCAGCCGATCACGCCAACCATCACATTGTTGGCGCGGCCGAGGTTGCTGCCCGGGTAGTTGCCGGCGATGGCGCGGTGTTGTTCGTGGCCATTCGCGACGGTCTGCTTCTCCTGCTGGCGGGCGGGCGGGGGCTTGCCGAGGTACATCTTCCTTCCTCCTGGTGGGTGAAGACTTTTAAAATATCACGGCCCCGCTTTTATTGTCAAGAACTTAAAAGTATTGGCTAATGTTACATAAAATATAAACCGCCTGTCGCTAATTCCGGGAGTGGAAGAGTGCGAGAGGCGGTTGATGGCGAGAATGCCACGAGTATTTTTTTCTCCACCGAAGCGGAGAGTATCAGTAGGTAAACTGTGAGGAACTGGGGGCCGAGGTGGGGAACCTCGGCCCGGGCGCATGTAAGTGGCTTTAAGATCGCATGGCGATAGCCCTTTGCTTGAGAGGAGCGTGTCGAGAGTGTCTCGTGGTGCAGTAGGTCGCCCGGTCAAGCTACCTTCGAGCCGGGAAGGCAACCATTGCAGCGAGCACTCTCGACTTGCTTATATTATCACATTTAACCCTAAATGTCAATAGACCATAAGGACGCGATTTGCGTTGCGAAATTATCCACATTTTGAGCCATATTTTCTCCATTTTTCGAGGTGCGCAGCTTCTCTTTTCATGCTAGAATGAGGGGGTACGCGGCAGGCGCTTTTTATTTTCATCCCCTCATTTATTTATTGCTATGGTCATTAGCTTCCACGGCGGAGAATTCATCAAAGCGTCCTTTGGTGATACCACTCTTGCCTTCAATCCCGTCTCGAAAGACTCAAAACTCAACAAGACTCGATTTGGTGCCGACATCGCGCTTGTTTCTCTCGACGACGTCGACATGAACGGGGTTGAGCAGGTGACGCACGGCACCACCGTGCCGTTTGTGATCGAAGGGCCGGGAGAGTACGAAGCGAAAAAGGTGACGGTGCGCGGATACCCAAGCCTCTCAACCTACAAAGGCAACGAGCGGTACAACACCATCTACTTTGTTGAACTCGAAGGCATGAATCTCTGCTTTCTTGGCGCACTCGGCACCAAAAAGCTCCCGCCGGAAGCAAAAGAAGGAATTGCATCTGTGGATATACTTTTTGTTCCGATTGGCGGCGAGGGTGTGCTTACATCAGCAGAGGCAGCGGAGGTCGCTGCGGAGATCGAACCTTCGCTTGTGATCCCGATTCACTACGGCGACATTGGGAAAAAGGATGCACTCAAAGCATTTCTCAAAGAAGAGGGAGAGGAGGGACTAAAGCCGGTAGACAAGCTCACTCTCAAGAAGAAAGATCTCGAAGGGAAAGAGGGCGAAGTGGTCGTCCTTCAATCAACATAATGTTTCAACTCATCAGCAAACTGCAAAATAAGCCGGAAAGAGAGCGTCATGCGATCGCATTTTGGTTTGCCGCCTCGGTGACCGGCGTCATTGCCCTTGTGTGGATTACCTCCCTCATTGCACTTCGTGTCGCGGCACCTGCCACTACATCAGCCGTTTCTACAGACAGTGCGCTCCCTTCGAGCGAAGATTTTGAAGAGATCGGCGCGACTGCGGTAAATTTTTATGAACAGTTCAAACAAAATATTGACCAAGTAACCCAAGGTCTCGATGCGGGGGCAACACTTGAGGCGCAAACCGACTCGCCGGCTCCGGAAGAAACGCCAGCTCCGACTGTCGATTCTTCGGCAGAGACTAGCGTGACGCAATAACATGGCGGAAAAAGAAAAAACACCAGCACCAAAAGAGCATCAAAACGTCGTTGCGCGAAGCATCTCGACCGAAATGAAAGAGGCGTACCTCGACTATGCGATGTCCGTGATCACGGCGCGCGCTCTTCCTGATGTCCGTGATGGGCTTAAGCCTGTGCATCGTCGGATTCTCTATGTGATGCATAGGAACGGCCTCACAGCGACGGCAAAATTTAAGAAATCTGCAACCGTAGTTGGAGACGTGCTTGGTTCCTACCACCCACATGGAGATTCTTCTGTGTACGATGCTCTCGTGAAAATGGCCCAGGATTTCGTGATGCGCTATCCATTAGTGCTCGGGCAGGGAAACTTCGGCTCGATCGACGGCGACTCGGCCGCAGCGTATCGATACACGGAAGCAAAGATGTCACGTCTCACCGCGGAGCTTCTTCGGGATCTCGATAAAGAGACAGTAGAATGGCGCCCGAACTACGATGGTAGTAAAAAAGAGCCGGTAGTTTTTCCATCAGCCGTTCCGAATCTGCTTTTGAACGGAACGCTGGGTATCGCGGTTGGTATGGCGACCAACATGCCGCCGCATAATCTCACCGAAGTTCTCGATGCCACGGTGCACCTGATCGATAACGACGAAGCAGGGAACGATGATCTTCTCCAATTTGTAAAAGGTCCCGATTTTCCTACCGGCGGTATTGCGTTTAATCAAAAGGATATCTCGCACGCATATGCATCAGGTAAGGGAGGTGTTTTGGTGCGCGGCGACACGGAAATTTCCGAGGATAAAAAAGGACAGTTCAGGATCGTCATTTCCTCGATCCCATACCGCGTCAACAAGTCTGACCTCATCGTTAAAATTGCCGATCTTGTGCGCGAAAAAAAGCTCGAAGGTATTCGCGATATTCGAGATGAGTCGGCAAAAGATATTCGTATCGTGGTGGAGCTAAAGCAGGGCGCGCAGCCACAAAAAGTACTCAACTATCTCTTTAAGCACACGCAGCTTGAGGAGACTTTCCACTACAACATGCTCGCGCTTGTGGACGGTATTCCACAGACCCTGTCGCTAAAGGGAATTCTCGAGGAGTTTATCGAGCATCGCCGTGTCGTCGTCAAAAAGCGCACCGAGTTTGATCTGCGTCAGGCGGAAGCCCGCGAGCACATCTTGCTCGGTCTCTCAAAGGCACTCGACCATATCGACGCGATCATAAAGACGATCAAGGCGGCTAAGGATGTTCCGACGGCAAAGCTCGATTTGATGAAGAAGTTTAAGTTTTCTGAGCTTCAAGCAGATGCGATTCTTGAGATGCGCCTCCAGAAACTTGCCGGCCTTGAACGCAAGAAGATTGAGGACGAATTGAAAGAGGTTCAGGCGCTCATCAAGGAGCTCAAAGAAATTCTTGGAAGTGCAAAGAAGATTCTTGCGGTCATCAAGGCGGAACTTATCGCGATCAAAGAAAAATATGGAGATGAGCGAAAAACCAAGATCATCAAAGGCGGAGTGAAGGAGTTCTCTGATGAGGATCTCATTGCCGATGAGGAGAGCATGCTCGTCCTCACTGCGGGCGGCTACGTAAAGCGCACTAACCCAAGCGAATACCGCAAACAAAAGCGCGGCGGAGTAGGAGTAGTTGATCTCGACACGAAAGAGGAGGATTTTGTGACTACATTTTTGACTACCTCCACACACGCAGACCTCCTTTTCTTTACCGATCGCGGCAAGGCATACCAGATCAAGATGTACGACATTCCGGAGGGTCGCCGTGCGACGAAGGGCAAGTCGATCATGAATTTCCTGCCACTTACCGAGGGTGAGAAAATTTCCTCGATTCTCGCAATGCCGAAAGATACCAAAAAAGCAGCCGGCCTCTCCATGCTCATGGTGACCAAGAATGGTGTGGCAAAGAAAGTTGCCGCCGAGAGTTTTCATGATGTTCGCCGCTCGGGCCTCATCGCTATCACCCTAAAAGAAAAGGGCGACGAACTCATCTCTGCAAACTTTGTGGAGAAGGGAGATCATGTCGTTGTCGCTACCACGAAGGGTCAATCCATCCGATTTAAGGAGAGCGATATTCGAGAGATGGGACGTACCGCTGCAGGCGTGCGCGCGATGCGCCTTGGAAAGGGTGATGCTGTGATTGCCGCAGAGGTGATTAAGAAGGGCGACAATACCGCTGAACTTCTTGTACTCTCCAAGAAAGGCTACGGAAAGAAAACAAAAGTTTCCGAATATAAAGTGCAAAACCGTGGCGGCTCCGGCATCAAGACTTCTAAAGTGACCGACAAGACCGGCGAAATCATCGCTTCTCGCATCGTCACCCCAGAGGATATTGCAGAGGGGGAACTCGTCGTTATTTCAAAGAAAAGCCAAGTGATCCGCACCGATCTCAAAACGGTGCCGAGCCTCTCTCGTGCGACGCAGGGAGTGCGTATTATGAAGCTTCGGGATGGAGATGCGATTGCAAGCTTTGCGTGTCTTTAGGCGAACCGAACATTAGCCCCATCTGCTTCGTTACGGGTCCCCAATGCTCCTCGCCGTACGTCTTGTACGGCTCGTTCGCATTTGTTCACGTGTCTCGCATCTGGAGCGGTTGTTCTAGTTCGCACTCCAGACGATATACTTACATTGTGAGACGCGAAGAAAAAATATTACTGTGGAGCAGTAATCTCTGGTACTTCGGTGCCGGTCTTCTAGGTCCTCTATTCGCAATCTTTACTCAGCGCGTAGGAGGAGACGTCTTTTCCATAGCATGGGTTTGGAGTGCCTACCTTTTGAGCATGGGCATTCTCGTCATCCTTATTGGATGGATGAGTGATCGCCGCTTACCAAAGATAGCTCTGGTAAATACGGGGTATGCGCTGAACGCAATTTTCACGTTCGGGTATTTGTTCGTCGATTCGCCATTGGAGCTGCTGTTTGTGCAAGTATGTTTGGGTTTCGCAACAGCACTTGCCGCTCCAGCATGGACAGCTCTCTATGATAGATACTCCGGTGATGGGAAAAAAGATGGGTATACATGGGGGCTTGAATCTGGCTTTGAAAAAATTGCCACGGGCCTTGCAATTCTCGCCGGTGGATTCATTGTCACAACGTTCTCCTTTGAAACACTCTTTATAATCATGGGAATCTTCCAGATTTTTGCCTTTTTAATACAGGTGCGACTTCGAAAATAATTTGTTGATTACTAAAAACATGAAGCGTCTCGTCACGCTATACTACTAGTATGGCGTTTCTAGATCCGGTGACTGCAATTAGAAGTTTTGGTTTGGCGGAAGGATTGAAAGTCGCTGATTTTGGTGTGGGTCCAGGACATTTTGCCTTTGCGGCGGCGGAGGCGGTTGGGAAAAACGGAATGGTCTACGCAGTCGATCTCCAAAAGGAACTCCTTGCTAAGGTAAAAAATGAAGCTATCAAGCGTGATCTCAACATTGAAGTCCTCTGGGGGGACCTTGAGAAAGAAGGGGGGAGTCATATTAAAGAAGGGCTTATTGATCTCGTGGTAGCGACGAATATTCTGTTTCAACTCTCCGAGCGACCGACATTTCTTCGGGAAGCTAAGCGGGTTCTTCATTCCAAGGGACGCCTGATCCTCATCGATTGGAGTGATTCTTTCGGAGGCTTGGGGCCGCAAGCTGGAGATGTGGTTACTGCTACCCACGCGCGCAAGCTCGCCGAGGAAGCTGGATTTGTATACGATAAAGATATTCCCGGCGGAGATCACCACTGGGGAATGATTTTGCGCAAACCGTAACCCATGAGAACTTTTCAAACGGTTGTCCTCCTCATTTTCGGCGCCCTAGCACTTTTAGGTGTTTTTATTTTTGCCACAGTGAACAGCGGCGGCTCGAGCGGTATTGGTCAGGTAGAAATCTGGGGAACGATCCCACAGGAGGATTTTGATGCGCTCATTGCCACAGTTCAGTCGGAGCGAAAGGATTTTGATCAGGTACGCTACACAGAAATAGAGCCGACAATCTACAAGAAAAGGCTACTTGAGTCGTTTGCTTCTGGAGCGGGCCCTGATCTGTATTTGGTTTCCCAGGATCAGGTTTTAAGTGAAACTCCTCGCATCCTTCCCATTAGCTATGACATTCTTTCAGTGCGGGATTTCAAGGATGCCTTTATTGAGGAAGGGGAACTCTATCTCATTGACGCAGGGATCTTGGGACTTCCTCTCACCATCGATCCTTTACTCATGTATTGGAATCGTGACATTCTTTCGCAAGCAGGTATCGCCCAACCGCCAAAATTTTGGGATGAACTCGTCGCCCTTGCGCCAAAACTCACGGTGCGAGACGGAAAAGGAAACATTTCTCGATCAACCATCGCGTTTGGTGAGTATCGCAATGTCACTAACGCAAAAGAAATTCTTGCGACACTTTTCCTGCAGGCCGGAGATCCTATCGTAGAGCGGGACGCGGAAGGGAAACCCTTCGTGGTCATTGATAGGGAAGCAACTTCACTCACCGCCCCTGGGCCATCGACACTGCGCTTTTATACCGAGTTTGCGAACCCTATTAAGACCATTTATTCGTGGAATCGTGCGCTACCGACATCACAAAAGGAATTTCTTGCCGGGGACCTCGCCCTCTACATTGGATTCGCAAGTGAACTTTCGGATCTGAGGGCACAAAACCCAAACCTCAACTTCGATCTAGCGCCACTGCCGCAAACAAGGGATCTCAAGAATAAACTTACTTTTGGAGTTATGCAGGCGCTTTCCGTATCTAAGACAAGTAGAAATCCAGGAGGGGCACAGAGCGCAGCGCTTATTCTGACGGGGGATGTTGAAATTGAGGTGCTTGCCGCAAAGCTCGGCCTTCCGCCAGTCACGCGAACAGGTCTCGCTAATCGCCCCACGGGGGGAGCCTCCCAGCTTTTCTACGATAGCGCGCTCATCGCGCGCGGTTGGCTCGATCCGAATCCGGAGAGTTCAAATGAAATTTTCTTAAATATGATTGAGGCAGTGACGTCAGGAAAGCTTGAAATTTCCGATGCGCTCGGCCGAGCAGGGACAGCACTGGCGGAATTATTACGAGGTAATTAACCGATATGAAAAAAACTTTTGTAGTACTAATGCTCGCTGTCCTCCTTATCGTGCCCGTTGTTGTTTTTGCACAAACAGATCAGACAGGTGCCCGTAGTGGGGTCACTGACCAAGTGGGCGGACGAGGAACAACATTTACCTTCACTAATCCGTTAGGGAGCGTAAACGACCTTAATAGTTTTCTTAAACTGCTTCTTAATTTCGTTACGACGCTCGCAATTCCGCTAATAGTTCTTGCCCTCATTTACACGGGTTTTCTTTTTATTAGCGCTCAAGGGAATCCGGAAAAACTTTCGACTGCGCGGCGGATATTTCTCTGGACCATTGTTGGGGCAGCAATAATCCTCGGTGCGAACGTCCTTCTCTCTGCTATTAGCGGAACCGTGAACGAAATTCGGAGAACCACCGGGTATATAGAAAGAGGTGTAGAGGAGCGAACCTAAATATGCACACTCTCGTCAAAGGAGGCATTTCGATAGTACTATTCTTCTCGCCATTTCTTGCTTTCGCGGCAACTCCTCAAAACATCTCGCAACTCATCGGGGTCTTTACCAACCTATTTCTCCTGGTGATCCCAATCGTGTTCGCTATTGGACTCCTTGTGTTTTTCTGGGGGCTCGCAAAATTTGTCTTCTTTAGCACAGGCAGCGAAGAGGGGAGAAGCGAAGGACGCCGCCTTATGATGTGGGGGACTATTGCACTTTTTGTCATGCTCTCTGTCTGGGGATTTGTTCGGATCTTACAGGAGACCGTTTTCGGCACTACTGGTGCTGGTAATACGGCGCCGACAAGCCGTACCCATTTCGACAACACAAATCTCCTAAATAACCCGTAGTTCCTTGTCCACATCGACTCCTTTATCTAGGGGGAGGATACGCGTACTATTAGAGAATCAATTAGAAGTTTATATACGTACTTCATGCTTAGAAAAGTATTAATCGGTTCCGCTATTTTCCTTCTGCCAGTAGTAGCTCTCGCTCAAACTGGTAGCGGTCTCGAGGGGCTGATCGCCAAAATTGGGCGCATTATAGAAGTAGCTACCCCGATCGTTTTCGCACTCGCACTCCTCGCCTTTTTCTGGGGCCTAGCAGTTTATATTTTCAATTCAGGTAATGATGAGAAGAAGGCGCAGGGTAAAAATATCATGATTTGGGGCATTATCGCCCTTTTCGTCATGGTATCAGTCTTCGGTATCATCCGTATCCTTCGCGAAACACTTGGCATTGGTGCCAATGAGAGCGCACAGATTCCGCGTGTGAACGTCCAGACTGGCACGGTCCGCTAGCTGACCTATGACGGGAACGGCCGCAGAGCGTCTCGTCGGAGCGCTAAACGAGTACATCATCAATCCCATTATCGGACTCCTTTTTGCTGCAGCAATGGTGTTATTCCTGTGGGGTGGTGTGCAGCTTATCATTGGCTCCGACACGGGTCGCGAGAACGGCAAACGCCATCTCCTGTGGGGCATCATCGGTATGTTCATCATGGTTTCCGTTTACGGCATTCTCAATCTTCTTGCGGGAACATTTGGGTTTGGTGGGATTACTCCAGGGTTTCGGTAGCATTTTAAAAAGAAAAAGGCTTCACACAATTATGTGAAGCCGCTTAAAGAACAGGGTTGATTAGGAGCAGCGATAGTACGTCGCGCGCACTGATTTGATTTCGCCAGTGGAGGATTCCACCTGCCAGTAGGCGATTTTCGTGCGGTCGCCGTCTTTGGCGAGAGTCCCAGTGTAGAGCTTCCCGTCGTAGTAAACCTTGACCTCGTCGCGTTCACCGACCCATCCGAGCTTGAAGCACAGACCCTTCGGATCGTACCGTGGCGAGGTTCCGCTCGCGGGTGCGAACACCCACTTCGGGTCTCCGACTTCGCCGTGCGGAATCACACGGATGGATGCGCGGACCGCTGGCGGCTTATTGGACGGATCGTCCGCGAACGCAGAGTCGATTAGGTCTCCAAAGCTCATACCGAAGTATTGCTTTGACCCGTAGTGAACGGCTGCGCCCGCGAGAATTGTGAAGAAAACGAAGGTTAGGATGTGCCCAATCTCCATCTTTTGAGTGCCACCGCGCGCACCAAGGATGGCGAGCACGGCAACACTTAGCACAAGGGCAACGAAGTACTCGGGATGCTTGCTGAAGTTCTCGCTCCACCATGCTTTGCGCATGGGATCGCTCGAACCACCGGTCATCGCATAGATCACGAGCCAACCGAGAAGGCCGACCAGCATGAGCCATGCGATGGTACCACCAGTTCGTTTTGCCCAAATCCACTCGATAGGCCCCAGGTTCACTTTTTTGGGCGGAGTCCCAGGAGCCGGAGCAGGTGCTTTGTAGAGGCGGCCAGGAAAGTATCTTTTGACTTTTGGATTGTGGCGATTGAACCACATCCAGATGCCGGCAGCGATACCGATGACTACTATCCATCCCAACATGGCTCACCTATGGCGTTGAAGCTGGAGGAGTTGAACCGCTGGGCGGCGCAGATGCCGGCCCCGACGGAGTTCCGGAAGCGGGACCGCTTGGCGGGGGAGTCGATCCAGCGGGCGCCGGACCACCCTTCTTTCTGCGGTTGGTAAAGCGTCGGGCTCCTGCGTCGACGAGTCCCATGATGGATTCCACTCCTTGGGTGCCGATGATGAGATCTCCTTCGCCGACGGCTTTCTGAACCGTCTGGGCGGAAAGGACTGATCTTCCATCGACCTTCATTTCATCCATGATCCTCTTATTGCCTTCACCTTGCGCAGTGAGCTCGGCCTTGAGTGCGGCCGCGCGGCCCTCACCTTCTTCGGTGAATTTGTATCGGCTCGCGTCTGCCGCAGCACGGGTTGCGTCGGCAGTGGATTTCGCAATTGTGACGCTCGCAAGAGCGATCGCGACCTCATGGGAGAGGTCAGGAGCGAGCATGGTTGCGTTTTCGATTGCGATGCCCCAGGAGCGGACGAGAGACCGGATGTTGATTAGAATTGCTGCGTCAATAGCAGCTGCATCCTGGATGATACGCGAAGGAGGTCGTGTCGAGCATTGAACCTTAGCGGTATTCTCCCACGTGTCGCGCATCTGGCGCTCGGCTTCTTCAAATGATCCGATCGCAATCTTAAACGCAAAGCCATAACCTCGCTGGATGCGGTATCGAACGACGCCATTGATGACGATCGTCATCTGGGAATTGAGCGCTGCGGATTTATTTGCAGTCTCTGTCCCGCCGCTGTTAACGCGGATTGGACGGACTTTCATTTTCACGGTGCCGTCAGGCAGTGTCACCGTCTGAAGTGGAATTTTGTCGTCGCCAAGCTGCACAAATTCCGGATCATCCGGAAACTGGGCTTCTTGGGTGCTCACGACAAATTTTTCGAAGAAGAGCAGACCGATTGGAATGAAGATCCAGCCGGGCCCCACTTCATTGACGGGTTTTCCGAAGAACGTGATGAGTCCCAGTTCGTTCGTTCGAACGTATTTCGTGGCCGAGAGTCCAAGGTGAACGAGTTGAGCCAGGAGGATGCCGGACCCGAGATTCCACTCGATGCCGAGAACGCTGAACGTATTCTTCGGGTCCCAGTATCCGTTAGCCCAATTCCAAAGTAGGAGAAGGACTTGCAGAATAATGTAGCCGATGATTACCGCCCAGTAGATTCCCGGGTAGATCATCACAGGTTCGGGATCGTGACCGCTTGGTGGAGGAGCTCCTCCACCGGCAGGACCGGCTGGCGGAGCTCCTGCGGCTGCCGCGGGAGCGGCAGTCGAAGGTCCAGTGGACGCAGCAGATGCTGCGGCCGGTGCAACTGTCGGCGTTGCTGCCGAGGCACCCGTAGCTGGGCCGGTTGCTGCTCCTGTGCCCGGTGGGGGAGAAGTAGCAGCTCCCGGAGTCGCGCGAGTCAGCTTCCAGGACCTAAGCCAGGTCCAGAATCGACTCCAAAGGCGTTTAATGTCCATGTTGTCCTCGTTGTGGACGTTTTCGTAGAACGTTGTACCTCTGCGGTTTAATCATGAAAATGAGAAAAAGTCAAGTGTTGCGCCGTAAAACCAAAAACTGCCCAAGGGGCAGTTTTTGAGCCTTTCCATGTGGGCGAGAGAGGACTTGAACCTCCACCCCTTGCGGGACATGGTCCTAAGCCATGCGCGTATACCAATTCCGCCACTCGCCCGTGATCAACGCAGAACTCAGTCGCAACAGTGGTCAGGGATATTATGCTCGTCGTCACTCGCAAAATTCCACGACCCTGCCTCGCCAGCGTCCAAGTGTGCTACTTGTGGTCACAGATAATTCAATTGCTGTCGCAATTGAATTTCCGCGACCCCGGCTCGCAATCGCACTCTACTGAGTGCGATACAGCTGCGCCTCGCACCAAAGCACAAAATTCTGCAGCAGTGCAGAACTTATGTCTTTGGTGCGCCCAGTAGGACTTGAACCTACAACCAACTCCTTAAGAGGGAGCTGCTCTACCAATTGAGCTATGGGCGCAATTTTTACATGCTACCCTGAATTTCTTCCTAAACGCAAATTATACGATATATCGTATAATTTAGGTCTCTGACGTAGATGTTCAAAATCACCAAGATTCGTTTACAATCTTTGCGAAACTATTCCTCCTTGCTTGAAAAGGAATCACCGTAAGATTAGCCAGTAGTCTGAGTATCTTGTGCAATTTTCTGTATGTAGATAGCCACGCGCTTGTATGTCGATATTTACCTTGATCAACTTCTACTTCAAAGCGAGCAACGGTTGATGGACTAACCTGCAGTAGTCTGCTGATATGGAAAGTAGAGACATTCTTCTGAATTAACGAGAGCATCGCGAGGCGTTTCGCGAGCATTAAGCGTTCGGTTTTTGTAAGTAACTCTCGAAAAATTTGCTGCCGTTCTTTGGTACCTGTATCTGTAAATGAGGCAAGAATAAGTTCATCGATTTGCTTGAGAGTCGCTGTGGAAACTACTCGTTTTGAAATATGTGTCATTAACAAACTATACGATATATCGTATAGTTTGTTAAAGGGAGTAATACTTACTTATTGGTGCCGGGGGTGGGAATCGAACCCACACGAACTTTCGTTCCCGGGATTTTAAGTCCCGTATGTCTACCAATTCCATCACCCCGGCAAGATCGTCTTATCTTTAATGAATTTCCCGCGTAACGCAAGAATGCCAATAACAGCATTTATGCAGATGAGGTAGATGGGGAAAAGAATGTTGTGGAGATCGAAATTGCTTAAAGCAGCAATTCCGAGAGCTGATCCGATGGCAAACATGAACCATGGAAAAGGAGTCTCCGATGTCGGGTCGCGGTATGTTTTCACGAGCGTTGGGATTGCAACGATACCATCAGCAATTACTGAAAGAATGAGCGCCGTGAGCGGTTCATTTGTAATGAGCCAGAGTGCCATCGCAAGGAGCGCCAAAGGGATACTTATTTTATCGACGAGGTTGAATTTGGTGTATCCGTATCGGATCGCAAGAAGAAAGACAATACCCGTGCCGATACTCGATATTATGGGAACGACGACGGAGAGGTCGGCTCCTTTTGCAATCTGGGCGGCACTTCCAATGACAGTTAGTAGTGTCCATCCGCCGAAACTTACTATGTTTGGTCGTGCACGCTTGGCGAGCACATCGAAAATGTAAGGAACTATTCCTGCGATAAGGGCGATTACCGAAGCAACGGCAATGAGTATTGAGAGACTCATGAGGCCTAGGGGGGAATCGAACCCCCGCGTCGCGGTTTTGCAGACCGCTGTGTTACCACTTCACCACTAGGCCACTATTTTTTCTTTGGCTTGTCTTCGTTTACAAGCTGATCTATATGCTGACGGTTTTTCTCTCCTTGGTCAATCACAACATAGAGAGTTGGCACGCGAGGAATGCGAGACTCCTTCATCACGTAGCTGCGCATCTCACCTAAATTGCGCTTAAGAAAATCAAGCGCAGGCTTTTCTTTATCGTCCGGATATACACTCACGTAGATTCTCGCCTCTTTAAGATCGCTCGTGACTTCAACGCGCGTAACGGTGAGAAGGGAGGTGCGATTTGATTCTTCAGCCAAAAAACGTCCAACAAAAGTCCGGAGTTCCTCGCTTACCTTGTCGCTGCGCTCCGGCATAGTTAGCGGCGAACAATTATGAAACTCTGGAGTTCATCACCCGGAATAATCTCGATTTTTGATTGGATTTCCGCACCAAATTCTCCTTCGCCCACTTTTTTCACGTCAGCCTTTTGCTGCTGAAGGTTGCTGATCTTTCCTTTACCCACTTCTAGTTTCTGGCGCACAATCTTTACCACATCTCCGAGCGAAATAGCCCCCTCTTCGATGCGTCCGCCAATAACTTGCTTGTCTTTGCTGTAATTGAACGTTTTCAATACCTTGATGCGACAGGCGCTTTCTTCCACGTCAAATTTCGGTGCACGCGTGGTTAAGGTTTCCGTGAGCCACTCTGAAAGTTTATAGATTATGTCAAACGTCATGATCTCAATCCCATCCCGCTCCGCAAGTGTTTTGGCAGATGCTTCAGGGGAGATATTAAAACCAAGTATCATTCCACCGTTATTCCCGAGCGCCTTTACGTCTGCTTCTGTAATTGGCCCTACACCCTTGCCCACAAGCTTGATGCCGATGCGCTCATGAGAAAATTTTGCGAGCTCGTGCTCGATAGCCTCAATAGAGCCAGAGGCATCGCCCTTGATGACGACAGGAATCCAGACTTTTTCACTAGCGCCTGCAGCCGGAGGGATCGCTTTCTTTTGCGCGAGAAGCACATCTTGGGCGGCACTTTCAGCTTCCTTTTTTGTGAGAACTGCACGAAAAGGGGAGCCGACCTCAGGCAAAATATTCCATCCAATGATACGTGCGGGAGTTCCGGCGATCACTTTCTTCGTAGGCTTTGCGAGAAAGTTCTCCATGATGCGCACGGGTGCGAAGCTAGCTCCGGCGACCACATAGCTTCCGGACTCAAGGGTCCCGTCTTTGACGATGAGCGTAGCCGCAAGGCCACGCTTCGAATCACGATTTGCCTCGATGACGACACCTTCGGCATTTTTCTTCGGATCTGATTTCAATTCAGCAAGATCAGCAAGAAGAAGGAGAATGTCGAGAAGTTGCGGGATTCCCTCTCCACTCTTTGATGAAATCGGCACGTACGGAACGTCGCCGCCCATACCTTCAAGATAAATTTCATTCTCAATAAGGTTTCCTTTCACGCGCTCAACGTTGGCATTTGGCTTATCGATCTTGGTGATGGCTACGACGTACGGGCGCTTTGCCTCTTTAATAGAGCGAAGCGCTTCGAGTGTTTGGGGTTTTACTCCGTCCTCGGCAGAAACGACCAAAATTGCGATGTCAGCGGCTTCCGCCCCGCGTGAGCGCATCGCGACAAACGCCTCGTGTCCAGGCGTGTCGAGAAAGGTAATGGTGCGGTCCGCCCCGTGCTCATCTTTATGTACTACTTCGTATGCGGAGAGGTGCTGCGTGATGCCGCCCGCCTCTTTGTCGACGACATTAGTTTTTCGCAAATAGTCGAGAAGGGTTGATTTGCCATGATCAATATGCCCCATCACCGCAATGACTGGCGGACGTGTTGAAACAGCAGTTGTCGTTTTCGTCGGCATATAATTTCTGGATTGTCTTACTTACCAAGGGAGCTTTTCGCTTCATCGATGGCATTTTGTTCTTCCTCCGTAAGATCAAAGGTTGATTTTCCTTTAACTAAAGGCTTGCCGAAGAGGCTCATGCGGTCTCGGCTCCATAGTGTCGAAATTACGAGCCCGTCGCCTTCCTCATTCAAAAATGCGGTGGCAAAACTCTGAAACCCTCCTTCGCCGGTTCCTTTAAACGGATTGAACCGTACCGTTTTGACTCCTTGAATCGAACGTCGCAGTCGGAATTCCACAGAGCTAAGGTATTTCTCCATTTCTCTTTGGAATTCTTCAAAATCAGTGATCGTTTTTCCGTGTTCCGCGATGACTGTCTCGAGGTCACTTCCGTTTTTTCCGCGCATCAGTCGATTGAGGCGAAATTCCATGCGCACGATCCATAAGAGCGCGATGATGAGCGCGGCCAATAGGATGAGGATCAAAAGCGGCGTATCAAAAGGAGCTATCATGGGGAAGTGAGAGGTAGTATGCCACGCAAAGGAGGCTTTTGCAAAAAGGCTCGACATGCGTAGAATGCGCAAATGAAAGGATTTTTTAGCAGATTCAGTGGCGCACTTAAGGCGAAAAAAAGCGATCGAGTGTATCTCGATTTTGCATCCACAACTCCGGTTGATCCTCGAGTCGAAGAAGCGATGCGGCCGTTCTGGGCAGATTCATTTGGAAATCCTCACGCTCGCAACGAGGAGGGATTCATCGCGAGGGATCATCTAGTCCGCATACGACGCGACATCGCGCGAGTGATCGAAGTGCATCCGGACGAAATCACTTTCACCTCAGGTGGCACCGAAGCGAACAACCTAGCAATCCTGGGACTGGTGCGTGCACTTGAAGAAAAAGGAAGAAAAATCACCGACATGCACGCGGTGGTTTCGGTGATTGAGCACGCATCAGTCCTCGAGTGTTTCGCAGAGCTTCATCGGCGCGGCATGAAAATTTCCTGGCTTCGCCCAGACGAAAAGGGGATTGTCGCTGCTCCCGTCGTCGCAAAACACCTCAAGAAAAAAACGGTGCTCGTCTCCGTCATGCTCGTGAATAACGAAATAGGAACGATTGAGCCTGTTCGCGACATCGCACGCATGCTCGCAAAACTTCCCGAACGCCCCTACTTCCACACGGATGCCTCGCAGGCCCCACTCTATCTATCTGTCCTTCCAAATTCGCTTGGTGTTGATCTCATGACCGTTGATGCACAAAAAATCTACGGGCCAAAAGGGGTGGGATTTCTCTATCACAAACGAGGGGTTCCTCTATCAGCGATTCTATTCGGGGGTGCTCAAGAGAGCGGGCTGCGCCCTGGCACGGTACCCCTTGCCCTTGTTGCGGGACTAGGAGCAGCCTTTGTCCTCGCACAGCAGGAATGGAAGGCTTCCGCCTCACGAGTGGGGCAACTTCGCAACGATTTAATAGTTGAATTAGAGAAAGAGTTCCCTACAGCTCTCGTCAACGGAGATAGAGGAGCGCGGATCGCTAACAACATCAACATTTCATTTCCTGGTGTTGATGGGGAATATCTAGCAGCCCTTTTGAATGCGGAAGGAGTGGCCGTAGCGACAAAAAGTGCCTGTTTGCCGGAAGATTCTTCCTCCTACGTCATCGAAGCGCTCGGGTTGAATACCGTAAACGCGACTTCCGCCATTCGGATAAGTCTCGGAAAGGAAACAAGTGAGGGTGACGTGAGAAAAACTCTGCAAGCGCTTCGAAATGCACTCAAAAAATTTGACAAACCAAAATAAAAATGCCACACTTACGTTACGAGTGTGCGGAAAGATTTCGGGATTTCCTTGTGGGTCCTGAAACGGCAGCGTAAGATAAATTCAAATGAATCTCGAAGAGCTCAACAAGACCCAAGTCATTCTCCTCACCCTCCTTGTTTCTTTCGTTACCTCGATAGCGACCGGCATTATGACCGCGTCGCTTCTCGAGGAAGCCCCACCCACCCTTACACAGACTATTAATCGAGTGGTGGAGCGTACTGTCGAGAAAGTGGTCCCCGATACCTCTGGTAAGCAGACCGCGGCGGCCGCAACGGTGACGAAGGAAAAAGAGACGACCGTGGTGGTGAAAGAAGACGATCTCATCACAGACGCAATCGATCGCAATAGTAAGAGTTTGGTGCGTCTCTCACGAGGACCGCAATTCGTTGAAGCTGGCGGGAATCCGTTTGCTTCGATCGGGGTTGTTCTCACCAGCGACGGACTTATAGCAACTGATGACGCAGTAATCGCAGCGGACATCGGCTATCTTGCGACACTTCCGGACGGGACAGTCATTCCAGCTGAAGTGGTTCTCCGCGGCAGTGGCTCGATCGCTCTTCTTAAGCTCCAGCCAGAGAAGCAAACGACATTCGCCGCCATCACCATCGGTTCCTCCGATTCATTGAAACTTGGACAAACGCTCGTAGGCCTTTCAGGCCGTGATCGTACAACGGTTGTGACGGGGATAGTTTCCGGGCTTATCAATGGTGCGAAGCCAGAATCTGGGAATCCTCCAATTGTCTTTGTCGAAACGAATCTCTCCGGCGGACTCACTCCCGGTGCACCGATACTCAATATCTTTGGGGACGTAGTCGGACTTTCAACGGCAGCCTCACGCAGCCATAGTTCCTCCACGATCACGCCAGCTTCATCTATAAGTGAGATGCTAAAGTCACTTGCTCCAAAACCGCCTTCCACGTAAATAAGTTAAAATAATTATATGCCTCCATTCAACAATTTCACTACAAAAGCTCGAGAAGCGATCCGCAAAGCGCACGAGCTCGCAATAGAGCGGGGGCAAAATCACGTCAACCCGCTCCACCTTCTCGCAGCGCTCACGCTGCAGGAGGAGAGCATGGTGTTTTCAATTCTCGAAAAGCTCGACATCGACACGATGCTTCTTACCGACGCGGTTCTCGAAGCACTTGAAACCCCGGAGAATGCCTCCGTTCTTTCGCCTTCCTACCAGCTCTATCTCACGCCAGAGCTTGCTCAAGTCCTTGAAGGTTCCACTAAGATTGCGGGGAACCTCAACGACAATTTTGTTTCAACCGAGCATCTTTTCGTCGCCGTCATCGATAATCCCGGGCCTGCAAGGGAGATCCTCTCTCGCTTTAAACTCGACCGCACTTCGGTATTGAATGTCCTCTCCGAGCTCAAAAACAGCAAGGTTGCCGACACCAAGGAACCGAAGCGTTTTCGTGCACTCGGGAAATATACGAGGAGCCTCACGAAGCTCGCAGCGGAAAATAAACTTGACCCGGTCATTGGCCGTGATAGCGAAATCACACGCGTAATCCAGATTATTTCTCGTCGCACCAAAAACAACCCGATCCTCATCGGTGAGGCGGGAGTAGGGAAGACCGCGATCGCGGAGGGTCTCGCGCAGCGTATCGCTTCCGGCGATGTTCCCGATTCCATTCGCGACAAAGAGCTTCTCTCCCTTGATCTCGGACTTCTTATTGCGGGCACAAAGTATCGCGGCGAATTCGAAGAGCGCCTTAAGAACGTTATGAAAGAGATTGAGCGCGCGGAAGGCAAAATCATTCTCTTTATCGACGAGCTTCATACCATCGTAGGTGCTGGCGCTGCCGAAGGCGCGATGGATGCGAGCAACATGATAAAGCCGGCGCTTTCGCGCGGAGAGATGCGCGTGGTTGGAGCAACGACCCTTAAGGAATATCAAAAGCATATCGAGCGCGACCCGGCGCTTACCCGCCGATTCCAGCCGGTGTATGTACAAGAGCCAACACTCGAAGACACCATCGCTATTTTGCGCGGACTGAAAGAGAAGTACGAGCTCTATCACGGGGTTCATATTACCGACGATGCGATCGTCGCCGCCGCACAACTCTCGAGCCGCTACATCACCGACCGCTATCTTCCCGACAAAGCTATCGACCTTATCGACGAAGCTGCATCATCGCTTCGCATTTCACTTGAGAACAAGCCACCAATCCTTGAGGAGGCGCATCGAAAGACGCTCCGCCTTGAAATTGAGAAAGAGGCATTAAAGAAAGATGTTGAATCGGGAACGGCTTCCGCTAAAACACGCACCAAGAAAATTGATAAAGAGATCGCAGATCTCAAAGAAAAGACTGCGGAACTCGCTCTTAAGTGGGGAAATGAGAAGGCAACGCTTGGTGAAATCAAAGAGCTTAAGAAAACACTAGAGACCCTTCGTCAGGAGGCTGAAGCCGCTGAAGCGCGCGCTGACCTTGCACGTGCCGCAGAAATCCGTTATGGCCGCATTCCAACCATGGAAAAAGATCTCGACGCGAAGGGAAAACGTTTGAAAAAGCTCCAGAAGTCACGACGCATTCTCAAAGAAGAAGTCACTGAATCCGACATTGCAGGAGTTGTTTCTCGCTGGACCGGTATTCCGGTTTCTCGCATGCTCGAGGAAGAAGCAGCAAAGCTCTCTCGCATGGAAGAGGAATTGAAGAAGCGCATCGTGGGCCAAGTCGAGGCAGTCAAGAAAGTTGCCGACGCTGTGAAGCGCTCACGCGCAGGAATTTCAGATCCAAACCGACCTATCGGCTCGTTCCTTTTCCTCGGTCCTACCGGAGTCGGGAAGACCGAGCTCACCAAAGCACTCGCAGAGTTTATGTTTGATGACGAGAAAGCACTGATTCGTGTCGACATGTCAGAGTATATGGAGCGCCATGCGGTCAGCAAGATCATCGGCGCGCCTCCTGGCTACGTTGGACACGACGAGGGAGGCTCTCTCACCGAGCTTATCCGCCATCGTCCATACTCCGTTCTTCTCTTCGACGAAATTGAAAAGGCACATCCGGAAGTGTTTAACATTCTCCTCCAAGTGCTCGACAACGGTCATCTTACGGACGCGAAGGGGCGCAAAGTGAACTTCAAAAATACGGTTGTCATCCTCACTTCTAATATCGGTGCGGAATTTATCGACAAGATGAGCTCAATTGGCTTTACTCCCGCAGCTTCGGACTCAAGCGCACAACAGTACGAGCAGGCAAAGGATAAGGTGACGGGGCGCCTCAAAGACTACTTCCGCCCAGAATTCCTCAATCGCCTCGACGAAATTATTGTCTTTAATATCCTTGCGCCAGAAGCGGTGAAGGATATCGTGAAGCTCCAAGTAGATATTGTTCGAGAACGCCTCATTGAAAAAAATATCGAACTCGAAATCGCGCCCGAGGTCTATACGTATCTCGGCACTGAAGGGTACAATCCGCACTACGGTGCACGACCACTCAAGCGCTTGATCCAGAACAAAATGCTCACCCCGATCGCCTCACTTATGGTTTCCCACGGCGTCATGGAAGGTGGCACTATCTCGGTAGGATTCAAAGACGGAGAGTTTACCTTTGACGTAAAGAAAGGAAAGATCCGCTCGCACTACTCCGCAAAGAAAAGTCAGAAAACTACGGTCTAACAAAAACCCCCGGCAGATGCCGGGGGTTTTTGATTTGGTGGGGTGGGGAGGATTCGGTCACAGATATTTTGTTCGCCGTCGCTCGCAAAATTCTGCGACCCCGACTCGCGACCCGTCTACTGACGGGATACCCGCTCCGTCTTTCGAATCCTGCCCGGCTGAAAACACCAAGGGCCAAGAGACATGCTCTTGGCCCTAAGTATTTTAGTGCGCCGGGCAGGATTCGCTCCTTACAGGAGCAGTACCCCGATTGGATATTTTGCTTCGCAGTGCTCGCAAACTATGCTCAATCGGGCTTCGAATCCTCCACGCAGACTCCCCAAGTCTGCTCCGTGCCCCAGAAATAAAAAAGGCCGGGCGTAAGCCCAGCTTTTTCATTTTGTGCGCCGGGGAGGATTCGAACCTCCGTAGACATAAAGTCGCCTGATTTACAGTCAGGTGCGATTGACCACTCCGCCACCGACGCATCGAACTAGCACGTTGTATCAGAATATCACGCCCAAATCAAACCTGTACGGAAAGAAAAACCACCTGTAGGGGTGGTTTGCATCAGGCAACTTTGAGGCGCTTGGCGTCCTCCTCGGTCTGGAGATGGAGTCGGTCCGCTTCCTTCTTCAGGTTACGTTCGGCCTCGGCGAGATCTCTCCCTTCCTGTTCGGCGCGCTTCTTGCGCTCGTTGGCTTCCCGCCGCTCCTGCTCGATCTTCTCGACTTCTGCCTTGCTGGCCGAAACGAGTTTCCCGAGTGCTTCCTGCCAGTTGAGGGTCTGATCGAACACGTAGAGCTTGCACTCCTTGATATTCCAGTATTCCACGTGGAGCACCGGCTCAATCGGGGTCTGTTCGGTTTCAGGGTGGTACCAGACCTTGACCTCGTCGCCGCCGTACATGGTGTACGAACCATGGGTATAAAAGGAGAAGCCGGCGAAATTCTTCAGCTCGCGCTCGACATTGGTGTGGGAGCTTCCTTGGTAATAAGAAAGCTGTTTTCCGTGCACTGACACGATGCCGTTCGAGAAGACGACCACGTCTTCGAGGAACTTCTGCCGCGCGACGACTCGCTCTGCGAGAGTCTTAGTTTTCTCGACCATTAGAACGTACTCCGCTGCTACCGAAAATCTACTCCACCTCCTAAGGAGGGTCAATCTGGTAAAACTCACAGTATCCTGCTGTGGTTTTTCAACCGAGCCCCGTATACTTAAGTGTAATGAGCAAACGCATTTTGCTCCCTCTTTTGATAGTTCTTTTCGTGATGGTTCCTGCCATCGCGTCTGCGCAAATCCCCGGTGTCCCTATCGTTCCACAGTGTAATGGCCCCTGCCAGAGCTGTGACATTCTGAAAGGCGTCGACAACCTGATGAAGTTCGCGGTCTTTCTTGCAACTGTCATTGCAACTCTTATGTTGGTTTACGCAGGGTTCCTCTATATAGGTTCTTCGGTGAGCGTCTCCAATATCGAGAAGGCTCACAAAGTATTTTTCAATGTGATTATCGGTTTTATCATCATTCTCGTCGCATGGCTTATCGTCGCAACACTGCTGCGCACATTTACCCAACAAGCGAGCTACACTCCGTGGGATCAGATCACCTGTAACATTTCGGTAAGCTACCGCACTGTCACTAACCCTACGCTTGGGACCGTCCCCGATCTCTCCCAGCTTCCACTCGGCTCTCGGGTGAATGTTCCTGGGTTCGGTGACAATGTTCTGACGCATCCCACCGAGCGCGGTGTCTTTTGCGTCGATGAGACAGTAGATTCCGGGGCTTTGAATGGTTGTAATGTCTGGAGCAATGATCCAGAACATAAAGGAGTCGGTATGCAAAAAGAAGGCTCTCCGAATGTGTTCTGTCAGGAATACGACACCGAGTCGGAGGTATGCACTAAATGGAATAATGAAACGGGAAGCCTCTACGAAAATCCAAACTTAGGCACCGTCGGTGCGCCAACCTCGGGCCCTTGCTCCGTTGATGCGCTACGGCCAGTGTGGGGCGCGGATGCTGCGACAGCGGGTTGCATCTGTGCCTCCGAGAGCGGCGGAGGTCTGTATGATGGAACAGGAGCTGTGCGGACCGACGTGATGCTCTTGGATTCTCAACGGCCAGGGTTTTCTTTCGGTCTCTTTCAGATTAATACAGCAGCTTCGCCGATCACCTGCAGCGGAGTAACTCTTAATTGTCCTGCTGCGTATTGCAATACCAATACGCAGACGTGTGTGGTAAATGGCGAGAGGAAACCTCCCAACCCGACAGCTTGTGAAGCGAATGTTTCCGCATACGAAAGGAAACTGGGATATGCACCACGGACACTGCTTCGAGACGGGGGATATTGCCATGTGGTGAATGATCAAAACCTATACAATGCTTGTGTAGCGGCGGCAGTGAATCCCTCGTGTAACTCCCAGAACGCGCAATACATTCGAACAGTTACTCGAGGTTGGGGACCTTGGACTACCAGTGCTAAAAAATGCGGAGCTCTATGAACACTCAAAAATATCTCACCTACATTGTCATAGCTCTCATCGTCATTCTGGCATTCGGTGGATTCCTCGTGTACCGATCCCTTCCTAAAGACGCGACCCAAGTTCCCTCGGGGGAGAACGGTTCCCCGTTTGGTAGTGGCGGCGAGACAATTCCGCCTCCACCTCCACCGCCTGGCTCCGTCGGGGAAGTTCCAGAGCCGAGCCCTGGTACACCACTTGAAGTAGACGGAGCTGATGGAAAAAAAGTAATCGTGGCTAATTTTAAAGGCGCCCCCGGTGTGTATTCAAAACAAAATGGAGATTACCTTATTCACGATACCGGTGTCGCGAGCACTTCGTATGAGATCACCTTTTACGCCGCTGATGAAAGTTTCAATGTAGTTCTTTTTATGGAACCTCTTGGGTTAACTCGAAAAGTTGCCGAGGAGCGTCTCATGCAACTTCTCCAACTTGGCAAAATCGATATGTGCCGTCTTCGGTACAGTGTTTACGTCCCAATCCGCGTGAGTGAATTTTATGCGGCAACCAACCTGGGCTTTAGTTTCTGTCCTAGTGCGGTAAAACTTCCTGAATAATGCGCTACGTCGCTCTCATCGCAGTGGTGCTCATTCTCTTTTCCTTCAGTTCGCCTGTCGAGGCGCAGTCCTTTCTTGGTCCTATAGTTCCTGCAGAATGTCGAACCGCTCCATGTCAGGCGTGCCATGTGATCAAGCTCGCGGATAACCTCATACGGTTTGCAATATATGCGGCAACGCTCATTGCGACGCTTATGTTTGTGTATGCCGGCTTCCTCTACCTTTCCTCCGCAGCCAATCCGGAAAATATCGCAAAAGCGCACAAGATATTTTTCAATGTAGTAATCGGTTTTATTATTGTTCTCATTGCCTGGCTCCTTGTCGCGACTTTGTTGCGAGTCTTCACAGGGCAAAGTGATTTCACCCCGTGGACTAATAACATTAAGTGTAATGTTGGCGTTAACTTCCAGCCGGGCACAGTGAACACCGGTACAGATATTCCCGGCTCCTCGGGAGATCCTGGCGGGATTGTCGAAGGAGATGTTGGAACAAGTGAAATGCCAGCTGGGGCGACCTGCGTTCCCGACGGTTTCGATGGGGACGGTAAGTGCGTCGAGTGGTCACTTCCTGGTGAGACGCCTCCATCTACCCCGAATACGACAGGGCAATACAGCGAATCTGCTTCTGATCCGGAACTCGCCTCCTCCGGAGAATTGCGGATACCCACGGTAAGCACACAGTGTGTCGGAGTGCGAGATGGTGGGCAGTACTGCAAATTCACGGAAGAAACAGTGCAGCGTTCAACGGATTTTTATAAAGAGCTGCAGGATGAGGGAATCGAAATGAAGGTGAGCGGTGGGGTTGGTGGGACACACCAAGCCAACTGCCAAAAGCTTGGAAATACCGAAACCGGGACCTGCTATGACGCAGTGTTCCAATCCAATAACCAGGCATACGCCGATTGTATGAATAACCCGACATGCATTCAGAAAATCAATCAGACCGCAACCAAGTATGGGCTTAAGTCAGTATTTGAATACGATTCTTCAGCGATAGCAGTTGTTAAGTCGCGACCAGGTGCAGAGAAACTTGTGGAGGGTCCGACCGGGGACATCACTGTAGCTAGAGGAACTGAAACTCATGCTTCGGTGTACGTATGGCGCCCAGGCATTACGCAGACCTTTAGTCGCACAGCAGAAAGGAGCCGGTAATTGACGGGGCCTCCCTCGTACGCTATAGTTCGCAAGTAATTTTTTACATATGCCGCAAAAAAGACTATTGAAGCTCAACTGCAGTATCTGCAAGCACACGAACTACTGGACGAGCAAGAATAAGAAACTTGTCGAGCGGAAGCTCGAATATAAGAAGTTTTGCCGCTACTGCCGCAAGCAGACGGTGCACAAGGAGGGAAAGAAGTAAAACACCGCCCTTCTGGCGGTGTTTTGATTTCAGGGGAGGGTAGTGTAATTTGAGGGAACGAGGAGGCCCATATCGAGTACGATGTGGGCCCGTCACTCGGACAAAAGTCGCAAAACGGCCAATATCAGCAGTAACTGATGTGGACCCGTCACTCGGACAGAAGTCGCAGGCGTATTCATTTTTGTCACCTCACGTCGCATTGTAAGCAAGCTTCCATGCGCCTCTCGGTTCCAAAAACCCGCATCCGCGGACGCCTGCTCACTCGCTAGGGCCCATAAGCTCAATGGTAAACTGTCGGTCTCCAAAACCGAACTTACAGGTTCGAATCCTGTTGGGCCCGCCCTATACGATGAAAACACCGAAGAATTATTGGCTTCTTAAGACTGAAGCGGAAGAGTTCTCAATTGATGACCTGCGAAAGGTAAAGAGTGAACCTTGGACTGGTATACGAAATTTTCAAGCACGCAATAATCTTCGCGCTATGCGTGTCGGGGACCTTTGCTTTATCTACCATACCGGTGACGAGAAAGCGGTGGTTGGAATAGGGAAGATTGCCAGTTCGCCGTACCCGGACAAAGATCCGATGTGGACGGTGGTGGATGTTTCGTTTGTTAAAAAGTTTAAAAGACCCGTTACGCTGGCGGAAATAAAATTTAATCCTCGATCGCGCGATATGATCGTGGCTCGTGCTCCGCGACTGTCAGTCCAGCCGGTCTCTCAAGGCCACTTCAATTACATAAAAGACTTAGCTGAAGGGAAGTAGGGTTTCTTAGTGACTTTTATTATTCCAACGAATCTTTTTATTCTTTCTCCACCAGGTCATTTGTCGGCGCGAGTATTGCCAGATCGCTTGCTCAAGCTGCTCTAACATTTCTTGCTTCAAAAGCTCCCGCCCAAGGCGGGTCCGCCTCCGGCGGATTTTATCAAGATACTCCGCAAGATAGCGGTACTCAAGCCCAAGCTCCCGCATGCGCTTTAGCGAGAGTCCTTTGCGACGCAGGCTTTGTGCCTCGGCGATCATTCCTTGTCTCACACGTGCAAGAAGGCGCTTATGAATGCGTTTCCTCAACTCTTGAGGAGCTGGAGAAAGCCCAATCCAAGTTATACGATATATCGTATAGTTTTGCGTTTGAGGCTCCGGAACCTTTCCAAGAACTCTAGCAATTTCGATGGCGCGGATAAGGCGGACGGGGTTGTGTCGGTCAATTGTCTCGGCTCGTTTTGGGTCGATCTTCCTCAAAGTAGAAAAAAGCTTTGGTGCCGATAGCTTTGAGAGTCTTTTGCGCAGCTTCGTATCAGGTGGAACCTCCGGAAGAGTGACGCGCCCAAGAAGCGCATCAATATAAAATCCAGTACCGCCGACGATGATGGGAGTGTTTCCGCGCGATGCAATATCCGCGATCGCTTCGCGTCCCAATTCCACAAATTCGGAGACACTAAACTGCCGCTTTGGGTCCGCTATGTCGAGAAGATGGTGGGGAACACCTTTCATCTCCCGTTTTGTCACTTTGCCGGTACCAATATCGAGTCCCCGATACACTTGGCGTGAATCCGCAGAGATAATTTCGCCTTTGATTTTCTTAGCGAGCGAAACAGCAAAAGCGCTCTTGCCCGAGGCAGTCGGACCTACAATCGCAATAACTTTTAAGCGGCGCTGTGACATAGTGCCTATGTTATACTTTTTTTGTATTACTTAACTAAACGCTGTATGTCTACCATAAACCCCATTCGTATCGGAGAGGCCGTACCGGATCTCGCCTTCAAGGTCTACCACAACGACGAAGAGAAGAAAATGTCGATCGGTGAGTTTAAAGGTAAATGGCTTGTTCTCTTCTTTTACCCCAAAGACTTTACGTTTGTGTGCCCGACCGAGCTTGAGGAGATGGCGGGACTCTACGAAAAATTCAAAGCTGAAGGAGCTGAAATTGTTTCCGTTTCGACCGACACCGTACAGGTGCATAAGGCCTGGCACGATGCATCGGAGGCGATAAAAAAGATCACATTCCCAATGGCAGCGGATCCTACCCACGCACTCACCCACACGTTTGGTGTCCACATTGAAGAGGAAGGAGTAGCACTTCGCGGCTCTTTCGTAGTCGATCCGGACGGAATTCTTCAAGCGCTTGAAATTAATCCTGATGGTGTAGGGCGCAATGCCAACGAGCTTCTGCGCAAAGTTCAGGCACTTAAATTCGTACGTGAACACGGTGACCAGGTCTGCCCCGCAGGCTGGATGCCAGGAGACGACACACTAAAGCCAGGTCTCGATCTTGTAGGAAAAATATAGAAAATGAAAAAGCGGCGACTCAATGAGCCGCCGTGGTGTTGTTACATAGAGGCGTCATGGGCCTTCCTGAGTGCTTCGGTCGCTCCGGCTCGCCTGGTCTCCATGTACTTCTTGCCGTGCCCCAGCTTCTCATTGATCGGAGTGCCGGCGTTGCACATCGGACACGGTTCCATTTTCGGATCGTAGGCGGGGAGTCTTGTCTCGATGAGGGAGATCACCTCGGGGACCCCGAGTTTTTCGGCGGTCGTGCCGCCGCGATTCCAGAGGACGCCGACCCCGAGCACTTCAGCACCGAGCCCTCGGCAGAGCTCGATGACACGCTCGATGGAACCACCGGTGGTGGTGACGTCTTCGATCAACCAGACCTTCTTGCCAGCAACGGTGTCTCGGTAGAGACGCTTGTCGGAAAAGACGAAGCGCCCGGTATCCTTGCCATCAGCGTCCTTTTCCTTTTCGGCGTACACCGAGAGGATCTCGGGCTCGCATTCTTGCCGAAAACGCCGGTCGAGGTACTTCGCGACCAGGTGGCTCAAAATGATCGCACCTTTCTCGGGCGCGACGATCACGTCCACTTCCGGGATCCTCTTCCCCTTGATCGCGATCTTGCGCGCAAGATCTGAAGCAAGCGCTTCGGTTGCTCGCGTGCTGCGGTAGAGCCAGTCCTTGTGGAAGTAGTCGGGCAGGTGGGCGCCGGAATTCCCGACGAAATGATCGTTGCGGAACAACGCCTTCGCTCTCTCGATTTGCGCGAGAGCAGCTACTTCGACTCCGTCATGCATGGTGGCTATCCTTGTTCGTTGCCGCTGCAACTCTGCCATAGACATTTACCGCTGTAAAGAATGATTCTTGACCAACCGAGGACGTCTTTGTAGAGTTCGCTCTGAACCAGATATGGGAGAAGAAAGTGAGCCTTCAACCGAACCAACGCCTTATCGTCAGCATCGATTTTACTCCGCAGGATCCGGAAAATCCGAAGCGTGGTCTTATACTTCCACGCATCTATCGTCTTCTTGATCAACTCATGAATACGAGCGTGATCGTGAAGTTCAATTCGATACTCCGTGCGGTTGGCTACGACCTCATCGATGTCGCGCATGACTACGACCTGAAGGTTTTCGCGGATCTGAAGCTCTGCGATATTAAGCAGACACTCGGTCTCGATGGACTGTTCCTCAAAGAGAGCAAGCCGGAGATAGTTACCGTTATGGCGCAAGCGGGAATTGAACCACTTCAAGCTCTCAAAGGATCCTTACCGTTGACCACGGAAGTTCTCGGCATAACCGTTCTGACGACATTCAACGACAGCAGCGCAGATGAAATGTTTCGGTGTGGTAACGTCGAAAGGGGTGTGAAGCGTTTCGGAAGTTTAATTGCTGAGGCGGGTCTTGATGGCGGCGTATGCGCCCCGAAGGAGATCGAAACGCTTCGAGAGGTATTTGGTCCCGAAAGGACTATCAATACACCAAACATCCGCCCCATTTGGCATCGCGTTGCAAACGACGATCAGAACAAGGACCGTTCGATGACGATCGGGGATGCCATAAGAGCTGGCGCAACCCGCCTCGTCATGGGGAGACCCATCGTCGAAGCTGCCGACCCATACGCTGCCGTCATGCGCACTCTGGATGAAATTGCAGCAGCGTCGTAAGTCCGCGTAAAGCGGGCTTTTTTCTTTTGTGCCGGGGGAGAGACGCTTCGCTATCTCACACTTTGGAAACCCACGGTTTTCCAACGGGCTTCGCCCTGCCTTCCTCCACGGGAGACCAGGTGTTCTCCCGACCCCTCTCCTGCTCGATTCTCTCCAGTGCAAATTAAAAGGCTGGCAAAAGCCAGCCTTTTAATTTGTGCCGGGGGAGAGAATCGAACTCTCATGACCTTGCGATCGCACGATTTTGAGTCGTGTGCGTCTACCAATTCCGCCACCCCGGCAATAATGTGTACTCTACGTATCTTTGGGTGTTTTATCAAACGAGAGCCCTGTTTGTGATAGAATTTTGCCATGACTCCGTATCTCGGCGACTCAATTTTCTGGGTCGAAGTAGACCGTATAAAGCCAAATCCGTTCCAGCCGCGCCGTGAGTTTGACGAAGCGCGACTGAAGGACCTTGCCGAATCGATCCGCCAATATGGCGTGCTTCAGCCAATTGTTGTCACCCGCAAAGAGGTAGCAAAAGGAGACGGGGGACTTATGAGCGAGTATGAACTTATCGCAGGGGAGCGACGTCTTCGCGCAAGCAAGCTTGCAGGACTTTCCCAAATTCCCGCGATCATCCGAAACGAAGCCGAGAGCGATCGGATGAAACTTGAACTTGCGATCATTGAAAATCTTCAGCGCGAGGACCTCAACCCTATGGATCGTGCGCGAGCGTTTGATCGACTCGTGAAAGAATTTGGATTCAAGCAGTCGCAGATTGCGGATAAAGTTTCGAAAAGTCGGGAGTATGTTGCCAATACGGTGCGTCTCCTCGGACTTCCTGCCTCAATGCAGCAAGCGCTCTCGGAAGGGAAGATCTCGGAGGGTCACACGAGGCCCCTTTTGATGCTCACCGATCGCAAAGAGGAGCAGGAAGTTCTCTTCAAGGAAATTATGTTAAAGCGCCTTACTGTCCGCGAAGCGGAGGGAATTGCGCGGCGCATTGCGGTAGATCGTGTGCGCAAGCGCGAACTCGAACCCGAGCTTGTTGAGCTCGAAAAGACTCTCACCGAGCGCCTTGGTACACGCGTAAAAATCGAAAAGAAAGAAGTAGGAGGGAAACTGGTGATCGACTATTTTGATGCAAACGATTTGCAAAGCATCGTCGATACGCTCCATAAACAGTCGACAACTCCCGCTATCGATGCCGTCTCTGATGCGGTTTCTTCAGAAACAAGTGCGCCTATTGATGATCGTCCTTCCAAGGAAAAGGATGATGATCTCTACTCCGTTAAAAACTTTTCTCTCTAGGATTTGCCAGGTTCTTTTTTGGCGAGAGCGGCGCGGATGTGCTTTTGCGCCATCGATGTTTTTGCAACCTCAAGCCACTTAGCATTTGGGTGAGCTGAATCCTTCGTCATAATTTCAACAATATCCCCGTTGTGAAGCACGGTATCAAGTGAAACAAGTTTCCCGTTCACCTTGGCTCCGGTAAGGTGATTCCCGATATCAGAGTGGATCGCGTAGGCAAAATCAACAGGGAAAGCACCAACAGGAAGATCGACAACGTCACCCTTTGGCGTAAATGCAAAGACACGATGACTAAAGAAATCAGTCTTCAGCTTGTCCATAAATTCCTTTCCTTGTCCTGCTTCGTCCACTTCGGCAAGGTCATCCACCCAACGCGGAACGTTCGATAGACTATATTTTGTTCGCGTGATGGAGTGGGAATCTTTCCTAGCCTTTTTTACCTGTGCCTCTGGAGGTTTCCTTCCAACAAAGGGAATGAGGCTTCGTAGCCAGTTCACGCTCTGACGCTCCTTGCCCCCTTCAGGAAGCTCCTTGTAGAGGACATGAGAGGCAATACCGTACTCCGCTTCCTGATGCATTTTTTCCGTGCGGATCTGAATTTCAATGAGTGAACCTTCACCGGTAAATACCGTTGTGTGAATCGATTGGTAGCCGTTTGGTTTTGGAAACGCGATGTAGTCTTTAATTTTATTAGGGAGCGGTCGCCAGTTTGCGTGCACAATGCCGAGCACTTTGTAGCAATCCTCGACGGTTGGTACGATGATGCGAAGTGCCGCAAGATCATAAATCTTGTCGATGTCCCCGCCCTTTCGCTCTAGTTTGCGGTAGAGGCTAAAGAGCCCCTTGATGCGATAGTCTGTTTTAAACTCGCGGATATTATTCTTTGCGAGTTGCTTCTTGAGGTCTCTCAAAACTTTTGCAAGTCTCTCCGTCGAGAGGATCGCGCGATCTTTTCGGAGCTTATCCGTTTCCTCATATTCCTCCGGATATACATATTTAAATGATAAATCTTCAAGCTCGCGTCGTAGCAATCCCATACCAAGTCGGTGCGCGATCGGGGCAAAAATTTCGAGCGTTTCAAGAGCGATGCGCTTTTGCTTATCTTTTGGAACATGATCAAGCGTTTTCATGTTGTGCAAGCGGTCCATGAGTTTGATGAGAAGTACTCGAATATCCTGCGAGGTTGCTACCATAAGGCGACGCAAACTCTCCGTGTGCCTCTCCAGCCCGCGATACTTAAGGTGTCCAAGCTTGGTCACCCCCCGGATAAGAAAGAGAATCTCCTCCCCAAACTCCTTTTGGATCTGCTCTTCCGTAATACCTACGTCTTCGATTGAATCGTGAAGAAGCCCCGCAGAAACTGTTCGAGGTCCAAACCCCAATTCCGCCAGGCTTTTTGCGGTTTCGTAGAGGTGGTTAAAGTAAGGTTCTCCGGAGAATCTTTTGTGATCCTTATGGGCGTTTTCGGCAAAAGAGTAAGCTTTTTCAACGAGTTTTGCGTCCTCCGGAGAGGGGGTGTGCATAGCGGAGATGATGTCTTTGACAGAAGCCATGTTTTCTAGTATACTATTTTCGAATAAGTCGGCAACTCAAACCTCAAATGGAGGAAGGCCATGAGTGCGTTCGCACGAGCGATGTCAGAGGCGCGCGCGGAGAAATCCGCCAAGCCCACGCAAGAGCAAATCGATCGCAGCCTCGTCGAAGGTTCCGGCGGGATCTACATCTCCGGCAACAGGCCCCCGCGGGTCCAGCACTACGGGCACGGCGACGCGCCCAGCGAAGTTCCGGCGCCGCCGTCCGAAATCAAGTAACCCGCTACTCGCGGCAAAAACAAAACAGCCGGTTCACGCAAGTGACCGGCTGTTATAATTTTTATTCTTTGAGCGCAGCGAGTTTGTGCGGATTATGATTCGGGCAAGTTTTATTCGAGCATCTTTCAGGGATCGTTTTTGGTCACAAATATTTTGCTCGCCGTCGCTCGCACATTTTCGCGACACCAGCTCGGTATCAACGCGTGCTCGCGTCGATATACCTGCGCCTCACAAAAACCAAAGCACGCATGCGTGTTTTTATTCCGCTATCTTCGCTATTTTATGCGGATTATGATTCACACAGAGTTTGTTGGAGCACCTCTCTGGGATGGTTTTTGTGCCTTCCATCATCAGAGATTTGCACATCTCGCACATGTTGCCGGTTGGTTTTGCTTTGATCGCGTTCTTACAATCAGGGTAGCTTGAACAAGAATAGAAAACGCCGTAGCGGCCTCGGCGCTCCACCATCTCGCCTTTGTTACAGGTAGGACACTTCACACCCGTCGAATTGAGGAGGGAGTCGCGCTTAATGTGCTTGCATTTCGGATAGTTGCTACACGCAATAAATTTTCCAAAGCGTCCTTCACGCTCCATAAGCTTTCCATCTGCACAGCTGGGACATTTTTCCCCCGTTTCTTTCGGTGGCTCAAGCTCTTTTCCTTCTGCGGTGCGTGCCCCTTGGCATTCAGGGAATTTGGCACAGCTCATAAATTTTCCGCCGCGAGAGAGCTTGTAGACCATGGGGCCGCTACAGATCGGACACTTAAACTCCGCAGGCGCCTCGCCAATATTGGTGAGTTTCTCAACGATCTTATCCTTATTCTTTACATCCTTGCGAAACGGCGTATAGAAGTCTTTTAGTGTTTTTGCGTATTCGCGTGTGCCATCGGCGATTTGGTCCAATTCATCTTCCATCTCTGCGGTAAAGGTGTCGCTAATATAGTCGGCGAAATTTTTCTCCAAGAAGGAACTCACCACGTCCCCTACATCGGTAGGGAAGAGAGTTTTTCCTTCTTTTGTCACGTAGCCGCGATCGGCGAGCGTTTTCATAATGGATGCGTATGTAGAAGGGCGTCCGATACCACGCTTCTCGAGTTCTTTAATAAGACCTGCCTCGGTGTAGCGAGATGGCGGCTGCGTCTCTTTACCTTCGGAATTAAGAGTGACGAGTTTTAGAGGTTCTCCTTGTGCTACCTTCGGAACCTCAACATCTTCGCCCCGTGCATCAGGGTCGGCTTTGAGCCATCCTTCAAAAAGGACGCGGGAACCAACAACAGAAAACGGTGGGATTTTCTCTCCAGCGACAGCAGCTGTAATTTTGGTCTTGAGAAGTTTTGCGTCTGCCATTTGGGACGAAACGGCACGCTGCCAGATCAGGCGATAGAGTTTCTTCTGCTCATCGGTTGAGCCGGCGTTTCGAGCGTTCGGATTTGATGGGCGAATTGCTTCGTGTGCTTCTTGGGCACTCTTACTTTTGGTTTTATAGACACGTGCCTCGGCGTATTCTTTGCCGTATTCCTTTTCGACAATCGAGAGCATCGCTTTTTGAGCCGCTGCTCCTATGTTGGTGCTGTCGGTGCGCATGTAGGTGATGTGTCCTGCTTCGTAGAGCTTCTGTGCAATAGACATGGTGCGGGACGGTGCGAAGCCAAGGCGCGTTGAGGCTGACTGTTGAAGAGTTGAGGTTGTAAACGGCGCGCGGGGGGAACGCTTTGTTTCTGACTCAACTACGTCGGCTACACTCCAGGCTTCCTTTCTGCCAACCGAGAGGATGCGATCTACTTCTTTTTCGTCCCGAGGCTCTTCTTCGCAGGTAAGTGTCAGTGCGTCGCCCTTTTTGGTTTCGACGTTGGCGGTGAGAACCCAGAAATTGACGGGGATAAAGGCCCGGATTTCACGCTCTCGCTCCATAAGAATCCGAAGTGCGGGGGATTGCACCCGCCCGGCAGAGAGGCCATAGCGAACCTTTTTCCAGATGAGGCCGGAGAGGTCGTACCCCACAAGCCTATCCAGCACGCGGCGCGCCTCCTGGGCGCGCTTAAGATTTTCGTCTATGTCACGGGGATGTTTTATTGCTTCCTGCACCGCTTCCTCCGTGATTTCGTGAAAAACGATACGTTTAGGCTTCTTCAGTTTGAGTGCTTGCGCCAAATGCCACGCGATAGCTTCTCCTTCGCGGTCGGGGTCAGTTGCGAGTACCACCTCGTCAGAACGCTCTGCAATTTCTGTAAGTTCATCGATGATATGTTGCTTACCCTTCGCGATTTCGTAGTGCGGCACAAAACCGGCCTCGATGTCGATAGCCTTCTTATTGCTTTTCGGAATATCTCGCACGTGTCCGACAGATGCTCGGACTGTGTATTTGTTGTCGAGATATTTCGAAATTGTTTTCGCCTTTGCAGGCGACTCGACGATTAAGAGTTTCGTCATTGCGTACTCACTAGTACGGCAGATCAGAAAGTTTGTCAAATTTCTCGATGGAGGAAAGAAAAATCACCGAAAGAATATTTTCGGTGATGTTGGGAGCTTACGGGCAGAGCCGAATGTACTCGGAGAGATACTTCGCAACTACCTCGGCGCGATCTTGCGCATGTTCGCGACGCTCCAAAGCGGTGCCTGGCTTACCCAGGACTTCCTTCTGAAGGCGCTCGGGAAGCGGGATGCCGACCATGTTTGGTGTGAACATTTCTACGCCCATGAGGAATGTGCGGGCATTATCGGCGTAGGAAGGAGGGAAGCGCAGGAACTTCTGGCTCTCTTGCGGAGAGAGAACGATGACATGAGCCTCGCTATTCCTCCAATTCGAGGCCCCCTTGCCGAGGTTTTCGAGCGTGGGGTAGGAACACAGGCTGATTTCGCTCGGCAAGATCTTACGCAGCTTCGCCTCGAGAAGCCGCCGGTAGGTCCGCAGTGGTTCGATAAGAAACACGCTGTCGACCTGGTTGAGAGAAATTACAGACGAACTCCCTAGCATCTTCCACCTCACTGTTGTAAGAACAATCAAACCCCCAGGATTGGGGGTTTGAGTAAGCGTTCTTGAGAGAGAAAATTAGGCAAGAACAGTCCGGCAAACCCCCGATCTTGTGTGGGGATACCAATGCGTACGGACTGAAAATCCTGTCGAATTCATAGAGAAATTCTAGCGTATCACTTGTGCTTACGCAAGGCGAATTTCTCCCATCTCTTCTTTTATAATCCCTTTCAATTCCAAACGCGCGAGAGTGATTTGGATTTCTTGCACAGGGATCTCGAGTGCATCGATAAGTTCATCCCGAGAGAGTGGGGAGGAGAGCATTTCAAATATTTTCCGCTCAATATCCGAGAGGTTTTCTGTTGCGACGGATTTTTCTTCAGCTTTAAGGTGAAGTGCCTCCAGAATATCCTCGCTCTTAGTAATGGGAGTTGCGCCGAGGCGAAGTAGCATGTGAGGGCCCGCGGAGGTCGCCGAGAAAATAGGACCTGGCACCGCAAGCACATCGCGATTGTATTCCGTCGCGAGTCGGCTCGTGATCAGCGTACCTGACTTCTCACTTGCCTCGATCACGAGCGTCGCGTGGGAGATTCCCGCCATGATGCGGTTACGCTCCGGAAAACTGTATGGGGTTGCTTTGAAATTGTCCTCAAATGGGGAGAGGAGAGCGCCGCCCGCTTTGAGGATTCGTTTGGCGAGCTGTCGATGTGTGGCCGGATAGAGGACGCTCTCACTTAGTCCCGAGCCAGGGATCGCGATGGTGGTTAATGCGGCTTCAAGCGCCGCTTCGTGAGCGATTGCATCAATACCAAGTGCAAGACCAGAGACGATCACTATCGGGTAGCCGGAAAGTCCGAATATAAGTTTTTGGGTTACTTGTTTCCCGTAGGGAGTATATTTTCGCGAACCTACCACCGCGAGAAATTTTGACTTTTCGTCGGGGTAGTTACCCTTTATATAGAGTGCTTTTGGCGGGTCAGAAATTTCGCGCAGGAGCTGGGGAAACTCGCCTAGCTTAAGTTGTCGGGCTGAATCCCCCATAGTAGTATCAATACTACACTACGGTTATGTTGGACATAAAATTCATCCGGGAGAATCTCGATTTGGTAAAAGAGGGCGCACGGAAAAAGCACATCACGCTCGATCTTGATCGTTTGGTTGCTGTTGATGAGGAGCGCAAGAAAATTTTGGGAAAAGTTGAGGAGATGCGCGGCAAGCAAAATTTAGCGTCGCAGGCTATCGTAAAGGCGACTCCTGGCGATAAGGCGGTCCTCCTTACTGAAATGAAAACCCTCAAGGAGGCTCTCCTTAAAGAGGAAGAGAGGCTGAAGGAGGTGATGAAAGAATGGCAGCTTCTTATGGTGCAGGTTCCCAATATTCCCGACATGTCAGTACCCGAGGGAAATTCGGACGCGGATAATAAGGAAGTGCGTGTCTGGGGAACACCCACCACTTTTTCCTTTAAACCTAAAGGTCACGTAGAGCTTATGGAGAAGCTCGGCATGGCGAATTTTGAACGGGGCACCAAAGTGGCGGGTTTCAGAGGGTACTTTCTTATGGGAGCCGGCGTGGAGTTAAACTTTGCGCTTTGGCAGTTTGTGCAAGAAGAATTTAAGACCCGCGGAGATTTTACTCCCATCATCGCTCCATCGCTCGTGCGGAGGGAACCCTTTCTTGGCACAGGATATTTACCGCAAAGCGAAGAGGATCTGTATAAAACACAAGACGGGGAGTATCTCGCCGGTACCTCGGAAGTGGGCATCATGGGTTACTACATGGATGAAACGATTGAGAAGTCTGAACTTCCTAAAAAGTTTTTTGCATTCTCCCCTTGCTTTCGCCGAGAAGCCGGCAGCCACGGAAAAGACACGAAAGGGATTATGCGCGTCCACGAGTTTTATAAATTCGAACAAGTGGTTCTCTGTGAGGCAACGCACGAGGAGTCGGTAAAGCATCACGAGGCGTTGACGGAAAATTCTGAAAAACTTCTCCGGGCACTCGAGATCCCGTATCACGTCGTCGTGAATTGCGGTGCAGACTTAGGACTGGGGCAAGTCAAAAAATACGATATCGAGGCTTGGGTGCCCTCGGAAGAGAAATATCGCGAAACACACTCTTCTTCTTATTTCCATGATTTTCAAACACGACGCCTCAATATTCGCTATCGTGATGAAGAAGGAAAGTTGAGATTCGCTCACTCCCTCAACAACACCGCACTTGCAACACCGCGGATCCTCATTCCTCTTATTGAGAATAATCAGCAAGAAGACGGTTCTATCAAGATTCCTAAGGCGCTTCAGAAGTTCATGGGTCGCGAGGTGATAGTCGCAAAGTAATATGGCGGACCGCTGGCGGAAGAAGGCATTGCCGGCGAAGCTCGGCCGTCGACGTCGTCGGCTCTTCTATATAAAGAGTGCTGCGGGGGCACTCCTCCTTCTTGCGGTATTCTCAGGAATTGTGACGCTCTCCCAAGTGGATGGGCTTCAAGTAAAAAATATTAACATTTCCGGCAACAGCGCCGTTATCGATGCGGATTTGATTACCCTTGCCGAGCGTATCGGAAGCGGGAAATACCTTTTCTTTTTTCCAAAAACCAACATTGCCTTATTCCCGCGGGCGAATGTGGCAGCGGCAATTCAAGAAAATTTCCCCCAAATTTCGCAGGTAACGGTTGCGACCCAGGGACTGACGAATCTCGACATTGGTGTTATCGAGCGAACCCCGGTGGGACTTTGGTGTGGACGCGGGGCCTCCGAGAGCCAGGCGTTAACAGGGAGATGTTATTTCCTCGACGAGGGGGGCTACATTTACTCGAAAGCTCCTGATTTTTCGGGTCCGGTCTTCTTGCGCTACTACGGTCTTGATGGGGATCCCGCGCCACTTAGAAGCCAGTACCTCCCTCCGAATACGTTTCGTGCTATGCAGCTGTTTTTAAACGGCGTGCGTAAACTGGGACTTACACCGGAGAGTTTCCGGCTGCGTGATGACGTCGATTATGAGCTGTGGCTCGACAACGGATCAAAAATATTTTTCTCAAGAAACCAGGATCTCAATACTGTCCTTCTGAATCTTCAGTCGGTCGTGGAGTCGGATATTTTCAAAGGAAAGGCGGACACCCTCGACTATATAGACCTTCGCTTCGGCAATAAGGTCTACTACAAAGAGAAGTAAAAATCGCTCGCACTTATTTTTGAAAACCCTACCCTACCCATACCTTTTTCAAAAGTAGAGCTTGCTCTAACGGAAGAGATAGAAGCATCAAAGAAAAAATGGGACAGATTACTCTGTCCCCATAAACTCTGAAGCATTCATCCGCTGCATTGTATGGGCCCGCAACTTGCGGATGTGCTTTGTTTCCTGCGCGCGCATAGCCGTAATAAGATTTCTGATGGCTTTGAAGCGATGTGATTGACGAAGAAAAAAATACCAATCGATCAAAAGTCTGCGTCGCCTGGGGCCAGAGCCTATTTTGGCGAACTTGGGATTTGAACCAGGATCTAAAAGAAGTGCAGCACGGTGACTTTTGGGAAAGCGTCGTCGCCATTTACGCATGGGCGTCTCCTTCTTTCTCAATGGTAGTGCTTGGAATCTCTCGCGGCAAGTGCTACGGTCTTTCAATGCAGAAAGGGTTCTGGGAAAAACTACAAAGGCCACTCTTTGTCCTAGCGCCGATGGCAGATGTCACCGACGCGGCATTTCGGCGTGTTATTGCGAAATACGGGAAGCCCCACATCATGTGGACGGAATTCGTCTCCGCCGACGGAATCCTACTCGCGACACCGGAAGGAAAGGCAAAACTTATGAAAGATCTTATCTACTCTGATGCGGAGCGCCCCATCGTCGCGCAATTTTTCACGGGTACGCCAGAGCACATGGAGAAAGTGGCAGCCTTGGCAGGAGAGATGGGGTTTGATGGCGTTGATATCAATATGGGGTGCCCCGACCGCTCTATAGAGAAGCAGGGAGCGGGCGCAGCGCTTATAAAAACTCCGGCCCTCGCGAAGGAGCTTATCCGTGCCGCGAAGCGTGGTGCACCGAAACTCCCCATCTCTGTTAAAACGCGCATCGGATTTAACAAAAACGAACTTGAAACGTGGCTGCCTCTCCTTCTTGAGGAGGAGCCGGTTGCAATCACGATCCACGCGCGCACTCGGAAGGAGATGTCGAAGGTTCCTGCACAGTGGGGAGAAATCAAACGCGCGGTAGAAATTCGAAACAGCATGAAGTCCGAAACATTGATCCTCGGGAACGGCGATGTGCTCACTCTCGCTGATGCGGAAGAGAAAGTGCGCGAGACCGGCTGTGATGGGGTCATGATCGGGAAGGGGATTTTTGGCAACCCGTGGCTTTTCGATACTGCCAAAGATTCGATTAGCACTGAAGAGAGGCTTCGCGTGATGGTGGAGCACACCAAACTATTTGAGGAGCTCCTTACTCATAAAAATTTTGCGGTCATGAAAAAGCACTACAAAGCCTATGTAAATGGATTTGATGGTGCAAAGGAACTCCGCGGGAAACTTATGGAGGCAGAAAATGGAGCTGAAGTTGAGAGAATCACGGAGACTTTTCTAAAGGGAGACCGGATTGCCACAGTTGCGGGGCAGTGATATACCAAAGAAGGTAACACGGAGAGGACCTATGCAGATCCTCACTGGTCTGGTGACTCACAAGATCAAGCACACGGAGACCGACATATCCGCGCACTTTGTCCTTCGAAATAAAGACAGCACGGAGACCATTGGCTATGTGGTCGCAAGCGGGGGTCGTGACCTCGATGGAAACTTTAGCTACGGTGCCGTGTACTTCCAAAACCAAGGCCCGGCGGCTGATTGCTACCGCGAGTGGCTCGACGGCAGCGTCCAGCTCCTAGAGACCACGGGTTGGGTCCACGATCTTTTATATGATCAGGCGCCTGATTATGGACGCAAGCGCTACATCCTGAAGGTTCCGCAAGACGTATTCGGAAATTGCGCACCGCTATTGCTCGCCCCGCCTTCTCTTCAGGCGGCGCACCGAAGGGAGCGCAAGCTCATCGAAGCGCTTTCCCAAATCGTGTGGGGCATCGGATGGCGCTATGAAGAAACGCAGCCGGCGATTCTCGCCGACGTGCACGTATTCACTGGAAATATCCCCGAAGGGGTTTCGGCCCACGGATGGAGCATTGTGCTCCAAAAAACTCCCATCGGGCTCGTCACCTCGACGTTCGAACTCGTGAAGATGCCGCGGCGTCAGCTCGCTGCGGTACATGTGTCCTGTCCCTGTCCGCTCCTCGACACAAAAGATGCGCAGGTCGGGTGTGCCTTCGATGAGACGCAGCTCTCACGGGAACTCATCGCCCACGGCATGCAGGAGCTTCGTGCGTACACGAAGCTCCATACCAAGGAAGAAGTACGCAATTTCTCCCGCATCACGCGTTCCAAGTAAGTCCGCCGCAATGCGGGCTTTTTCTTTCTTCGCTATACTACCCTCATGTCCGATAGCCTCGCCCTCTACCGCAAATATCGTCCGGGAAACTTCAAGGAAGTGTTGGGGCAAGAGCATGTCGTAAAAGTACTTGAGGGGGCGATCAAGGAGGGGAATGTAGCGCACGCGTATCTTTTTGCGGGTTCACGCGGCACCGGGAAAACATCGGTGGCGCGTATTTTTGCGCGCGAAGTGGGTACCTCGGAGAAAGATCTCTATGAAATTGATGCTGCGAGCAATCGCGGAGTCGATGACATACGAGAGCTTCGTGAAGGCGTGCACGCACTTCCGTTCGACTCGACCTACAAGGTCTACATTGTAGACGAGGTGCACATGCTCACTAAGGAAGCGTTCAATGCATTCTTGAAAACGCTCGAAGAACCACCGAAGCACGCTCTCTTTATTCTTGCGACGACTGAAATCGAAAAATTGCCAGAAACTATTATTTCTCGCTGCCAAGTATTTACGTTTAAAAAGCCGACGCAAAAGGTTCTCAAAGACATGATCACAGCTGCGGCAAAAAGGGAAGGGTTCGCTCTCGAATCCGCAGCAGGGGAGCTCATTGCTCTTTTGGCGGATGGATCTTTCCGCGATGCGCTCGGAGTACTCCAAAAAATCCTCTCTTCATCAAAAGATAAAAAAGTTTCTCTCGAGGAAGTCGAGTTGGTCACAGGAGCACCAAAGGGGGAGTTACTGAATGCCACTCTGGAAGCTATTGAAGAGACCGACAGCGCAAAAGGTCTAAAGGCTGTGCGCGAAGCAGCTTCGGCGAACCTTGATATGAGAATTTTTCTCACCCTTCTTCTTGAGCGTATTCGTGCAGTACTTCTCCTTCGTTTTGCGAAAGATATGGAAGTGGATCTCGCAGGAGAGTTTAGTGAGAGCGACTTTGCATACCTCAAAAAGGTGGCGGGCAATAAAGAATCCAAGGTAAATGCGGCTGCTCTTAAGCGGCTCCTCGAGGCCTATACCGATTCCGCGCGGGCGCATATCCCGGAGCTTCCTTTGGAGCTCGCTCTCATTGATCTCACGGGAGGCTCAAAATAGGCCTCACTTCTGCCCTATTCGGGGTAAGCGGGAGGGCTTGCTTTTTTCTATATAGTGTGCTATAATGGAAAGCGAAATTGTTGCTCCCTCGGGAGCTTTTTCAGAGGAGAAGTGCAGTAATGAATATGCAACAGGATGTGGTGGCCCCTCCGGCCTCCTACGACGATCCGAACTTCATCGGCCCGGTGCTGGTGAAATTCTTCCTCAACGAGGCGAGCAAGGGCGCCGTACCGAAGAACCTGCCCAATACGCCGCGGAAGTCCGACCGCTTCTACGACGCGAAGCACAGCGGTGCGGCGATCCGCATCGGCAAGCGAGAGCTCGGCGAGACCGGTCGTGTCCGCAAAGGACGCGTCGATACCGGCGAGCAAGCCTTCGACCCCAAGAGCATGCCGCTCGTGTGCGCCAAGCTCCCCAAGCTCGATGGCACCGAAGGCGAGAAGGGGTGGCAGCTCACCAGCGCTCACACCTTCAAGAAGGACGACGGCAATAAGGTCCAACACGTCGTCGTGCTCACCTTCGAGCTGCTCGCCGCGCCGATCAAGCTCGAAGCCGAGACCATCGCCGGCATCGAGGCGCTCGCGGCGTCGGCCTGGCAGCTGTGCAACGTGTGGCGCAACCCTGCGCCGGCCACGGCGCCGATCACGGTCAACTTCGTTGGCCGCCAAGTCGGCGTCAAGCCCAAGCACGTGCTCCTAATGCCGCCGAACGAGATCGGTGTCGAGCCGATCGACAAGGCGCCCGAGGTCGCTGCGACCTAACCTCTGATCTTTCGTGCATACCAATTCCCGGGCACATCGCAACGCGCGATGTGCCTGGTTTCTTTTTACCTTTTCTATTCCGCTTCGCTTTCAAGCGAAGAGTTCTCTTGTGCTTTGATCACATCAGCAAAATGCGTGCGCACCGCCCCGGTACTCCCGGTTCCTAACACTTCCTTTCCGTCGATGAAGTCTCTTGAATAATGCTCGGGTATTTTGCCTCCAACAAGATTGAAGAGGTGGGAGAGAAACGTCGTTGCGTATTGCCCTTTACCAAGACTAAACTGCACGACTGCACCTTCATCATGGGTGCCGTATTTCACCTCGAAGACTTTTTCCATTGTGGACGCTTCACGGTGCATAAATCGCAAAGTAGGAAGCGAGCGAGGAAGATTGCTTCGCAGTGGATAGAGCCCGAATGCCCCGAGCATCGCCTTGTATGGTTCATAATCGCGTGGGTCGTTGCTAAGTGGGAGGGCAAATTTCTCTGGTGGGCGAGAGCCTTCTTTCGCATAATCAGCGAGGCGCTGATTAAAGGCCCACGAAGCAAACCCGTACACCCACAAGAGGAGCTGTTCAGGAAGCTTTAGCAGTGCTCCTCTAAAATCCTCCGGATTAAGGAGAAGCTGATCAACTATTTTATTTTCGTGCGTGAGTATGTGCGGAAAGGGAGCGATAAGGGTCTTTATTTGCTGCCAGTCGGGACCGATCTCGCTTATCTTCTTTCGAATCTCGATTATGTACGGAAGCTCGCGAGCGGAAGGTTCCACGAGAACGCTCCAAACCACTTCGCGCCACTGCTCGTGGAGAAGCATGATCCCCCACATGTAGTTGATGTAGCGAGGAGAGCCGAAGCGCTGAAGATAGTAGTAATTGTAGAATCCATGATCAAGGAGATTCTGGAGTCGTCCCTCCATCACTCCCGGGGCGACCGTGGCGCGTAAATTTTCAGATCGCATCGTAATGGTAAAGCGATTTCCCGAGAGTTTGCCCTTTTCTACGACTCCCTTACCTCGCGCAAAATCTTTGAGAAAAAAGTATGGCGAGCGTACCGCAAGAATTGCTTCCGGAGCAACGCCGCGCAGTGAAATCCGCTGCGCGGTGATCGCATTTTTATCTTTGATGCCCGCGTAGCCTATCTGTTGGAGCGGAACCCCGAGCATTCGGGAGAGATCCTCAACCGCTTCAATGGTGGAGAGTCCGCATTTAACCAACGTAGCGTAGATTGTTTCGCCCTCCCCTTCGGCAATTGTGGGGGACGCCGCTACGGGGGCCTCTACGGTTGCCACCCCACCACTCGGAAGTATTTCCTCGACGATAAAATCCTCGGGGCGGAGCTTCAAGTACCCGAGCGGGAATTCTTCTTTTCCTGGAACGATGATTCCAAATGGAGCGAGGAAAGAAGGGGAATCAACAAAAGTCTCCGCCTTAAAAAGGTCAGGATTCTTCGCGGACTCGGCTTTCAAAAACGCTATTTCCCGGTCCTTACTTTCGAGGCGCTCTTTCATGGCGCAAGTGTAGCATAAAAAAGCGTTGCTGTTGACATTTAAGGATTTTTCGTATATAATAGTAGAAGGCACCACGTACTTTAACTATTCGACTTCAAAAACAAGAAGTGCCAAGAACTACCACGTCGACTACGCTGTCGTAGAACTTCACGCCTACCAACTGTCCGCTACGCGGACCAGGAGATGAGAAGATGACGACCCAGATGTCCACGGCCCTCGCGTCTGCCTCGAAAGAGGCCGCGAAGGGCGATGCCCGTCGCCACAAGATCACCATCACGCCGGCACAGATCGAGGAAATGTTGGCTCGCCGCGAGGCGATGGCCAAGCTCCTCGCGGAGAAGATGAAGAGCAACGACACCGCGGAAATCGCGGCGCTGCGGCTCGGCTACTTCGCCAACCAGATGTACTACCAGCATCGTCTCGACGCGCTCCTCTCCTCGACCGGCAAGCACGCTGTCCTGAAGAAGTCCGCGGAAAAAACCGCGGCGCCGATCCGGGAAGCGCTCGCCGACATCGAGGACAAGCTCGGGCAAATCGAGACCACCAACATCGGTGACCTCGAAGCGCTCGCGAAGCAGCTCGATCCGGTCCAGGCCGCGATCGACTTCTTCGATGACGTCGACAAGGCCGATCTGAAGCGGCCCTCCGACGTGAAGACGCTCATCGACTCGATGCTCGAGAAGGGCATCCTGATCGAGCGCAGCGAATCCTCGATGATCGAGGAGGGCTTCTTCAGCAAGGGGAGCGAGGAGCTCCTCGACAACGGCAAGATGCCCTGGTTCTCCTGGGGGAAGGTGTACTTCATCCCCCCCATGGACTTCGCCGCGTACTGCGACCTCGTCTCCTACGTTCGGGATCGCATCCAGCGGTTCCGCGACGAGCAGGACGCCGAGGTGGCGAACTGGGTGCTCTCCGACGACCAGATTGCCTCGTACGCCGAGACGGCAACCGGGAGCTTCTACGAGTTCGTCTTCCACGGGAAGGGCAGTCAGTACTTTCTCCCCGTGCGCGATGCGAACAACAAGGAGCGCAAGGTCGGCGAACTGCTCATCCTCCGGGACGAGAAGAAGGGCTTCAGGGTCCGCTATGCGACGAACGGCAAGGTGGCGCGCGCGTTCTTCTACGATCGCGAGACCGGCGGTTGGTTCGAATACCGTCAGTTCAGAATCATGAAGGACGTCAAGCACCCGCGGCTGAAGTTCTGCCTCTTCGACCAGCTGCGTCGCGAGCGCGAAGCGAAGGAGCGGCGCGATGCCAAGGAGAAGGCCTCGGTCGTCTCCGAAGCCACGGCTCCGACGCCGCCCTCGACGCAAGAGACCGTCAACCCTGACGAGCTCGCCGGCGTCGAAGCGACCGTCAAGAGCCTTCAGCAGGCTTTCGATGACTCGAAGCAGGAACGGGAAGCCTCGGAGTCCGATTCGGACGCCAAGGCCCCCGCCACCGGCGAAGCCGAGGCACCGGCCGCGTCCTAACCGAAGTCGAATACGTCTACGTCTACTCTACAACTGGCCCCGCAGCAACTGCTGCGGGGCCAAATCTTTTTTATATAAAGAAAAAAGCCCGCATCATCAGATGGGGGCCCCATGCGTTTCAATTTTGGGGATCTCAACGCTGGCGAGATCAAAGAACTCCTTCACCTCAAGCTCGACGAGTTTCCTTTCCAGGTCGCTTGCGAGTTGATCGCGCAGCACCACATACGCGCGAGCATCGTCTTCAGTCCAATTCGTGTTTGTCGGGTGAAGATAGATCACGCGTGCCAGCTTCTCTTGTGTAATGGTGGGTAGAGTATCCGGCTTTTTCCACAGAATCCCGCCGTACTCTTCCTTCAAAGCGTCGATAACGTCGCGAAGAACCGGAACTCCATCGCTAAGGGGGATTCTGCCGAGTGCTTCCATCGCGAGGAAAAACTCCACGCTTTCAAGGCTTCCGTCGCAGGGGATCCTTTCCACCTCGAGAGTAGTTTTCAGTTCTCTTTGCCAAGCCTGTGCTCTCTCGGTGATGCGTGCTTCGAATGCATCCGCTGGTTTTGCCGGGGGAGCCGCGAGGGGCGGGGGAGGCGGAGCCTCTATCGGCGCAGGCTCCTTCGTGATGGAGGGAGTTTGTGTGGGGGGCTTTCCTTTCCTTTTCGGCCACAGCAAGTCCCGTATGGTGCCTATGTCCCTTTTACTAAACGGGGCAGGGTGGATCTGCCAACCGCTTGGCACAAGCATCTCGAAATCTTGATTGTCAGCGGGAACGACGAGAATCTGCTTGAAGTCCTCCGCAACGCTCGCATGATAGCGCGAGAATTCGGGGCCGGTGCGCCGCTCATTAATGGCGCGCACTAACTCCTCGATTGCAAGGCGGAACCGCAGCAGCTGGTCGCTCCTTAGCATGATCGACTCGGGGGAGACTTTGATTTCCGCAAGGCCGAGAAAGCGAATGTGACGATTACGAACAGAGAGATGGAGATGGTCGGGGTTTTTATCCCGTCCCACATCGACGATGGTTCGTGCTCCCACATGGAGAGCTTTCAGGAGTAGGTCTTCAATCTCAAGGGCGCGTGGAGTGTTTTGCGGAATGATGCCGGACGCGCGGGCGAGTCCCTCGAAAATGTAACCAGAAACTCGGCCGTATTCGGGATGATTTTCCCCGTCGGGGAACCGTTTCAAAAGTGTGCCGGCGTAGCTAGCGAAAAACACTGATAGCGAGTGCATTCGAGATCGCGGTCCGCTTAACGGTGCGGACTTTTTTTGTGACACGGGTATTCCTTTCCGTGCGTTGGAGGGAACGGGTAGCCGGACAAAAAATATAACAGAAATACGGTTTTGTCAATTATTGGCTTTGGTCAGCTTTTTCTTTTGGCCATAAGCGGGTAGTATCGAATACATTGGGGGATCGTCTAATGGTAGGACAGTGGCCTTTGAAGCCATTAATCGGGGTTCGAATCCCTGTCCCCCAGCTGACTTAGAAATATGGGCTGCTCCGGCATTACGTGGAACGGTTCCATGGCTTCAATGCTGAGTTTTCGCCCGGCTAGCGAAAGGTTCGATCCGGTCGTTTTGACGATTAGGCGTTTTACGTCCTCGTCGCCTGCTTGAAACCAATCCACGGCTCTATTGCTGAACTCCGCGACCATTCGAAAGGGTTCGATCCATGAGCCAGGCTCTTCATCGATTGCCTCAAGGCGCTCTCTGAGGCGCATTTGTTCGCGTTGCAAATTAAGCCGGCGCCGCGTGAACTCCGGGTCGTCAACGATGCCTCGTATGCGCAGGTTGGTTAGTATCGTGAGTTGCGCTTCGATGTCCGTCACCGTGCTCCCCAGCGACTCCCGAGTTACTTCTACGACTTTCTTGCCGACCTCATTTCGCTCTTTCAGCGCACATTCGACAACCTGGCGTACCTGATCGCGCATCTGAATGGCACTAAGAAAGCTCGCAATCTGCTTCTCCAATTCCCCTTCCTCAATCGATGGCTCCTCGCACCGACGCCCAAGGCGGCGCTTTCTCGTGCAGTGGTAGTAGACATAGCGCTGACGATGTCGATTGATCTTCACCTCAGCGGTAATGGCGCGCCCACAGGAGCCGCACCGGATAAGGCCAGTGAAAGCAAAGTTCCTACTCACCGGCTTTGGGCGATCATCGCGTCCCAAGAGCCGTGTCACTTGCTGGAATTCGTCCAAGGAAACGAGTGGCTCATGCCGTCCGGGATGTTGTTGGCCATTCCATACGATGATCCCGGCGTAGAAAGGATTCGTCAGCATGCGATGGACCGTGCTCGTCGCTAGAGGAACCCCTCCCTTTCGCCGAAGCTTTGGTGTGCGATAACCCCATTGTGTACTGGCGATGCCGGCAATCCGTTCAACGGAATACGCGCCGGTGAGCATTAGATCGAAAATCCGGCGCACGACGGGGAAGTGCGCAGGGTCTTGCACAATCGTTTTCGTGGCGCGGTCGTTGATGTAGCCTATCGGAGCGTGGTTCGGTCGCCAGCCTCGACTGAGTTTCGCTCGATTTCCGCGCTTCACGTTTTCGGAGAGATTGTCGACGTAGTACTTCGAGTAGCCGAAGATGATCGAGAGCATAAACTTGCCCTGCGGGTTATTCTCAAAACCAAAGTTCGGGAATTTGAGATCGCGCAGGATGTTGCGATCCAGCTGGTAAATGATCCGCCCACCGTCAATCGAATTGCGTGCAAGACGATCCGGATGCCAGGCAATGATTCCTTCGGCCTCGCCGCGTTCGATGCACTTGAGCATCTCATCGAAGATTGGTCGTCCGGGCGCTTTGGCGCTATAGGCTTCCTGGTACACGCGGACGATGTGGATATCAGGACGACCGCGAAATGCGCGGTTAAGTTCTGCCTCTTGGGACTCGATCGAAAGAACCTGCCGATCCTCGGCTTCGCTCGATTTCCGGCAATAGACAAAATACCTCATGCGATCGGAATGTGAGAGCCTGCGTAGTATCGCTTCATATCTAGGGATTGTTCCTAAGCGGTACCTTCGAATCTATCAGGTGGGCGTTTTTCCCGCGAATCTCCGCCTTTGTACCCGCGCACGTTCCGCCTAGGTGTTCCCAGCACGCTCTCGGCAAACTCGCGGAAGTTTTCGTCAGCATCGCGCAGTTCCTCGTCCGTGAGCCCCGGACAGAGTTTGCGCAGCAAGTCGGGAATGGCTGATGCATTGTCGTTTGATTGTCTTTTCATGCTCCAAAAATAAATGATGTGGCGTTCTCGCCGAGACGGTGATGCATGCCTGAAGAGCCAATACGCCTGCCTCGAAGTTTGGGTGGGGTCGTCTACGCTATTGGCATGGATGCAAGAGACAAGCGTGCTATCCCGGCTGTTTCCTGGATTGGCAGGGACGAAACAATTGCCGAGCTCGTCTATGACGAAACCACCCTGCGGACGGCCTTTGCCGTGTGGCGCGGCGCATCATGGGAATTGTTGGACCGACTGCAGCTTCCGTCAGGCGAAACTCTTGTGCCCTTCTCACCGCACAACAACCTCATAAAGAACGAGGTTGTTGTGCTCCCGAGTAGCCCAGTTGAGTACAGCTCGGATGAGGGGCTCCTTGCCGAGATTCGTCGATTTATCCACCAGTATGTCGACATCAGCGAGTCGTTTGAGCAAATCGCGAGCTACTACATCCTCCTCAGCTGGCTCTACGATGCGTTCAAAGAGCTACCGTATTTGCGATTCCAGGGGGACTACGGCACGGGAAAGACTCGCGCGCTCCTGACAATCGGTTCGCTCTGCTATAAGGGCTTTTTCGCGAGCGGCGCTTCTACCGTGTCGCCGATATTTCACATCCTTGACGCATTTCGCGGAACTCTCGTGATCGATGAAGCTGACTTTCGCTTTAGCGATGAAAAATCAGAGATCGTGAAAATCCTCAACAATGGCAATGTGGACGGATTGCCGGTGCTCCGCACGATGCAAGATCGTCAGAAGGAGTTCAATCCGCGCGCGTTTAAGGTCTATGGGCCGAAGATTATTGCCATGCGCGGTTCATACGATGACCGTGCGCTGGAGAGCCGCTTCCTTACAGAAACCATGGGAACGAGGACACTGCGGACGGATGTGCCAATAAATTTGCCAGAAGATCATAGAAAGGGAGCGCTTGAGATACGTAACAAGCTTCTTCTCTTTCGATTTCGGAATCGTGCCAGGGCTTCGCTTGACCCAACGCTCGTGAACCCGTTTCTCGAACCACGCCTCAATCAAATCCTTGTGCCGCTCCTGAGTGTAGTCAAAGACACCGAAGTGCGGACCGATATCTCCGAAATCGCCTCAACAACTCAAGCGTCGCTCTTAGCAGAGCGTGGCCAGTCTGTGGAAGCGCAGGTTTTGGAAGTCCTCATCGAACTAGCAAGCCGAAAGGATCAGGCGGCGGTTCCCCTTCGAATGATTGCCGAGACTATGATCGAGCGGTATGGAGGTGAGTTTGATCGGGCGATTTCGAGCCGCTGGATCGGCTCGGTGATTAGAAAGCGTCTCAACATTCTCACGTACAAAAGCAATGGGACATTCGCCGTGCCCATAACCGAGCGTAAGAAGATTCTTCATTTATGCCGCCGATACGGCGTCGAAATCGATGAGATCACGGCTAGGGATGTAGGGAGCTCAGGGACGAACTGAAGGAACTCGCGTCAACAGCTCCTCAACTTATCATCCACAGAGTTGTTCCCAAGGTCGTCGTCTTAGCTCCTTTACGCGTCGTCCCCGAAATCCCTATGTCCCTGGGCTTGACCACATAGTTGGTTTTGTCGCGCAAGCTGAATTTTCTGTCAGACCATTTCATCTCGTTACGTCTTAACATTGCCAAGCTGACACCATTCCGTTCCTTCCACGGCGCATGGAACAAAGCGACCATAGGCGCGTGAGCGTCCACCACGTCGGCCGGCGACACGACCTATGACAAAACGCCTTGCAATTTATCTACGTACATATCGGCGCCGATGGGGGCTTACGCAAAAGGAGCTCGCCCGCCTTCTTGGGCTTCAAAGTGGATCCCAGGTGTCTCGCCTGGAAAGGGCAAGCGACAGCCGACCTTTCCAATAGTCATCGCCTGCGTACTTTTGTTCGGCGTCCAAGCGGCCGAAATTTTTCCCGCGCTGGTCAACGACGTTGAAGATAACGTAATGCAGTACGCTTACGAACTCTATCGCGAACTCCAGGGGAATACCTCAAGCGCCGCCAAGGCAAAACTCGAGCTACTTGATCAGCTAGTTGCCCACGTGAATCCGGGGCAAGACGAACACGCTGTATGAATCTGCGGCGGTACAACGTGGTGCTGTCGCTTTACCTGACCACTCGGGGCTTTGCATTCACTCTCTTTGAGGGCCCGCTCTCGCCCGTCGATTGGGGAACTATCGAAAGGCGCGGCCTGCTTAAGAACCTCAGATGTCTCAAAGCAATTCGACCGCTCATTGAACGATTTCGTCCGGACGCGTTGGTTCTTCAGGATACCTCGGCGAATGGTACTCGTAGAACGAGGCGCATTCATAGACTCAACCAAGAAATCCAACAGTTCGCCGATTCGGTTGGCCTTCCCGTAGCACTCTTCACGCGAGCGCAAGTGCGAGCCTATTTTGAGGCTTTCGGCACGCCGACGAAGCACGGCATTGCAGAAGCAATCGCGAAGCATGTTCCTGTTTTTGAGCGGTATCTTCCGCCTGTGAGAAAGCCTTGGATGAGCGAAGACAGCCGTATGGGACTGTTCGACGCCGCCGCGCTTTCTTTGACCTTCTTTCATTCCAACGCTTCGGTGTCTGAACTCTTAGCCTGACGCCTGCCTCCGACGCATTCGGAAGTGCCGGAATTGTCCGTCCCTTCCGCTGTGCAAAGGAGGCGATCATGGACAGTGCAGTTCTTTCCACGTCGAAGTTCGATGTTTACCGTGCGATCACGGAGAAGATCATCGCGGCCATCGAAGCGGGCGCACCCGAGTATCACATGCCCTGGCATCGCTCTCAGGCCTCAGTGACACTACCGATCAACGCGACCACTAAGAAGAAGTACCGCGGTGTCAACGTACTCTCGCTCTGGGCAGACGCGATGTTCCGCGACTACACGAGCGGCTACTGGGCGACATACCGGCAGTGGAAGTCGCTCGGAGCGCAGGTCCGGAAGGATTCACGCGGCTCAGTTATCGTGTTCTTCAAGAGGGAGGTGATCGAGGAAAGCATGAGCGCGCCCAAGCGAGAGCCGGATGCCGACGACGATGGTGATAAGCCAAACTCGCGCCTGATCGCGCGAGCCTCATGGGTCTTCAATGCCGACCAGGTTGACGGTTGGACGCCGCCGGAGATGCCGGCGCCGAACAAGGCCCAGGTTCTCGCCAACATCGAGGCGTTCGTTGCGGCGACACAGGCAAAGATCCGCCATGGAGGTGACTACTGTTGCTACAGCCCGCTGAGCGATCTGATCCGGATGGTCGAACGGGAGTACTTCATCGATACGGAGTGGAGCACCGCGACTGAAACTTACTATGCGACCCTTCTCCACGAGCTCGTCCATTGGACAGGGCACGCGAGCCGGCTCGATCGCCGTCTTCGTAGTCGTTTCGGCGACGATTTCTACGCCATGGAGGAGCTTGTCGCGGAACTTGGCGCTGCGTTCCTATGCGCCGACCTCGGCATCACGAACGAGCCGCGCGAGGACCACGCCGCGTACATGCGTTCCTGGCTATACGTTTTGAAGCAGGAACGAAAGGCCCTATTCACGGCAGGGAGCAAAGCGAGCACCGCGGCGGAATATCTGCTCGGCATGGCCTCGGGGGCCTCGGGAAGCATTGTGCGCGAATAACAGGCGACCGGTCCAAAACCGCTAAGCCTCGGCCTTTAGAAGGCCGAGGCTTTTTCCTTGATTGTCGACTGAGATCGCCGTCTTCTTGACAATCAAAGGTTGTTCATGCTAGAATTGCAGCAGACTGGAATTGCTCATGCGCTCGTTGCTTCCTGTGCGGTTTGAAGCCTACGTCACTCGACGCCGGCTGTTCATCGCAACAGGAAGGGAACATAACAATGAGAAAGCATGGGTTCCAAGGACCGGCCGCGGGGCGGCTCTTCTTCGAGACGTTAATCAGCGACGACAAACTCCCCAAGGGCTTCAGGCAGAGCCTAGTCGAGTTGCGCTATGCGCTATGGGAAACGTTCCGGGGCTTTACGGGGTCCAACACACGCCGACCGAGCTACGCTCAGCGAAACAACGCCGCGGACAAATTCCTTGCCGCGCTCGAGGAAGCCGACAGGACCACATATTCGCCGATTGCAAAGGAGGTGGCAGCGAAATTGGTCATCATGGGGTCAATGCTGCTCATCCAAGAGCGCGCGTGCATCGGCGGAGATCTCTGCTCAAGAGATAGCAGAAAAACAGGTGTCCGCTGTGCATTGGCAGCGCAAACCGGGAATCATTCGCGCGGTGTGTAACCATAGTCCAGTTTGTTCGTTCGGAGCCCCACGGTACACCGTGGGGCTCCTTTATTTTGGATGAGCCAGCGACTTGGTGCCGCCGTGTCGATCTAGAGCGAAGCGAATGGTTGTGCCGCAGCTCTCCAGCGTAAGCCTATTTCTTGGGGCGACGCCCGGGCTTCGGAGGATAATTATCCTGTAAGCCAAGATTGGCGATAACCCTGCTGGCTTTACTGGCTGAAGCGCCGAGCAATTTGCCGGCGGCTGTATAGTTTCCATCACTCTCCTCAAGCGCCTTTGCCCACTTCTCAGAATCGGGTCCTCGATCAGCGGACACTCGGTTGACGGAAAAGGTATGGGAAACTGGCTGATACACTTCCGACTCATCCCAGTCTTTAGTTGTAACCACTGACGTGTATGTTCTTTCAGCCATGAATTCCATGCAGTTTTTTAGCTGGCGCATATTTCCAGGCCAGTCCAGGATTTTCAAATGATCAACTAGGTCTTCGCTGAGTACTGCTTTGGAATCTTTTCGGCGTTTGCCCGATTCAGCGAGGGCGTCGGTACGCTTCGAAAAAAATAGCTTCGCAAAAATGGGAATGTCGTCACGGCATTCGCGAAGGGAGGGTATCTTGATTTTCCTGTGGCCAACACGTGATACAAAGTCGATTGGCGCGCGGTCTCGCAGGTAGTTTTCCATCTCGCTTGACGCAAGAATGATCTTTCCCTGATGTCGCGTTTCACCACCTTTGAGACGTGAATACTTGCCAGTCTCAATCACGACCCTCAATAGCTTCTCCACTTCGTCCAATACATCAGCGCCGGCTTCATCCAAAAAAAGCGTTTGGCCGGCGTCTTTGGTTTCATCAAGCCATCCGCTGTGAGCTTGGTCGTTTGGACCTAAGTACCCACGATCTGTTCCATTAATAAAATAGCCGAGATTCGTATTCCCGTAGTATCCCCGAAGATTGAAGGTTTTTAAACCTCCTATCTTGCCGCCGGAAACTTCATGCAACGCGGCCGCTACCATCTCCTTGCCTGATCCGGACTCGCCGGCTATGCACACAATCCTTTCGTGTGCGAGCTCCATAATCTTGAGCTTGACCCCAACCCACGCCGCGCTAACGCCTGCTATTTCCGCTAGAGTGCCTTGGAAAAAGCTGTCGAACCACGCGTCTTGGTTCGCCTCTCGTATTGCATGGATGACGGCATTGATCCAGGTCGGGTGGGACAAGAGACCCTTATCGCCCTCTGGCAGCGATAGGAGCCTCGTCTTCGGTAAATAGAATGCCCACCTCCCTTGGTGAGCTGCGGTACGCTTTTGGTCGTCAAAGAGCTCCTTAGCGCGATACTTAATGTCGCTGGGCCGATTGCTAGTAATCACTAGCTTCGGAAAAGATTTTAATGCCTCGGGACCGCTTCCTACCTGCTTGTTGCGCTCTTCTCTGAGCCGCTCGTAGAGCATGAGGCCCCCATGTTCTGGGCCGGCGGCCGCAGCTGGGGCCGCTGGATCTGGCATGCAGACATCAGCAATGATCACGCGATAGTTGAACAGCGGCTTCTTGCGCTCAAGCCAAGCCGATATGTCCTCCCAAACCGCATAGGCGCTAGTCGCGACCTCTACCCGATCGACGGACTCGAAAAGCACAGGGTCTACATCGCGGGCAGACTCAATCCATTCCACAATTTTCTGCGCTTGGCTCGCGTCATCGTCGAGAACTAGGACCGAGTACTTCAACGTGATACCTGCGGCAACGAGATAATTGCACTGAATAGCCTACTGACTTTATTTTCCCGCGTAACTAGGTCGCCGCCACAGTATTTCTGCAAGATGCGACGCGCCGTGAGAAAAGGGTTCGAACGTCATCCAGGTCCGCCAGCAAGAACAACTTCAGCTCCGGTGCGGAGCACTGGAGGTTAGTTGTTCTCTGTGGGGCAGGGATTCGAAAGACGGAGCCTATTCCGGAAGTTACCAAAACGTCCCATTTCTTTCTCCAGCTTTTCTTTGATGCCGATTTTGTCGATTTGGATCTTGTCTAAGATGGCCAAAAGCAGCTCGACAATACCGAAAATCAGTGATTGCATTATTGCAATGACATCACTGATCACTGATCCGGTTGTTTCCGCCGCACGACCGCATAAGTACCTAAGTGTGTTTGGGATGCTCTGGGTGACCGTGCTCCTCGTCGGCACATTCACGTCGCTAAAGACTTTCTACATCGGAAGCTTTGTTTTTTCGGTTGGGGCAATTGCATATCCATTTGTCTACATCTTTGCCGACATTTTTACGGAAGTGTATGGATATCGTGTCACGCGAAAAATCGTGTGGACAGGATTCGCATGTATGCTGATCGCTGCAACATTAACCTCGGTGTACAGCTACGTCCCGAATCCATCATTTGCATACAATGATGCTTTCAACATGATATTCCGTGCCGCCCCCATTGTTGCGCTTGGGTTCATTGTCGCATTCTTCGCTGGCGAGCTCACGAATTCATACGTGGTGGCAAAACTTAAATTGATCACGAAGGGCAAATTCATCAGCCTGCGTCTCGTCCTCTCCACGTTTTTTGGCCAGATCGTTGATAACGGAATCGCCTTTTTCACTGCATTTTATTTCGCCGGTTGGTTCACGGGCCCAGAACTTGTTCCGCTCATTGCGAGCACTGTGATTTTCTGCACTGTGTGGGAAGTAGTTGCACTCCCGGTTACTAAGTGGGTGATTCGAGTCGTGAAACGCAAAGAGGGACTTGATACATACGATCAAGGGACGAACTTCAATCCGTTTGTTCTGAAAGGGTAGGCTTGTGCCTACGAAGGGGAGAGTTCCACTCCGGAGAGCATCGTTCTAGACCCAGCAAAGAAGAAATTGAGGTGTTTTTTGACGCTTTCACGAACAGGGCGGGGTATACTAAGAATTATTGGCTTGAGTAACTAATTCCTATATTTATATGGATCTAACTACAGTTCTCGCGCAACTCTGGGGTCCCGTAATCTTCGCCGTAGCAATCGGCGTTTTCGTAAGTCGCACTTATTACATAAAAATCTATCGCGAACTTGAAAAAGACGCGCTCGCAGTACTACTCTTCGGTATGGTCGCGATGACGGCGGGCATCGCGCATGTACTCGTGCATAACATCTGGGGTACTTTCCCTCAAATAATCGTGAGCCTCCTTGGTTGGGGCCTTCTCATCAAGGGGGTGCTATTTATCGTTGCGCCAGGCTTAGTTGATCGCGCCGGAGATGGTTGGGCAAACCTGAAACTCATTCCGATTGCAGGAGGTCTCATGCTCTTGGTTGGCGCATATCTCTCGTGGATCGCGTACCTCGCCTAACTCAATGTTAAAGAAATACGTAGACTATTTTAAGGACAACCCAGAGCATTACTGGTTTAAACGCAAGCTCTGGGGTTGGGGCTGGGTACCTGTGACGTGGCAGGGATGGGTTGTTCTCGGCCTTTGGCTTGCCGCAGTCACATTCTTCTCGCTTACCCTCGATGAAAATTCTCCTCCACAAGAAGTGGCGTTCACCTTCATTCTGCCGATCTTGTTTCTGACTGTTCTTCTCATCACCATTTGCTACAAGAAGGGTGAAAAGCCCAGGTGGCAGTGGGGTCTTGAAGACAAGAATGAAAAAGAGCAGTAAATGGAAATATAAAAATACTACGCTTCTCGCCTTAAGCCTTCTAGTGCTCTTTTATGTGGCAGATACGGAAGTTGCCCATACACTTATCCGCCACATCGGAAGCTACGGCTATCTAGGCGCGGCTATCACAGGGATATTTTTTGTCTCGACATTCACTGTCGCACCCGCATCGGTCGTGCTATTTCATTTAGCACAGGACTTTAATCCAATAGTAATTGCACTTTGTGCCGGGGCTGGGGGAGTAATTGGTGACCTTTTTATATTTCGCTTCTTGAAAAGCGGAGTTTTTGAAGAAGTTCGTCCACTTCTTGGTAGATTCAAGGGGTCTTATATTGTCGCCTTGCTTAAGACCCCCTATTTTACGTGGCTTGCACCAGTAGTGGGTGCCATTATCATTGCTTCGCCTCTTCCGGACGAAATCGGTATTGCACTGATGGGCCTTTCTAAAATAAAGCTATGGCAATTTGTGGGACTGACATTTGTACTTAACACCCTAGGGATTCTTGCCATCGTATTATTAGCTCGGTACAGTTTGAGTTAAGAAAGGCTCCAACCCTTACAGGGAGCCCTAAAGGACTGCTGTTTGTAACTACTCGCTAGGCTCGCAGACAAACAGGGAGCATCGTCCCACGCCACAGCAAATGATTAAAGAATCACAAGAAAAATATTTAGCTTCACTACCCGATGGTGTGACTATTGAGGTGAAGCCTTTTGATCCGAGCACAAAGGCGGTTGCTGAAAAAATCCTTGCTGAAATAAAAACAGCTCTTCCAGATCTTCCTGCACACTTCGGTGGTGCGGCAGCGTTAGGCATCGCTGGTCAAAATGACATCGATATTCTCCTTCTTTCGACGCCAACTGAATTTGATCGATATCGGAAGACTCTGGACGGTCTCTATGGGCCTCCAACAAGAGTAACCAAATCCGTGAAGTGGCAATTCAGTCGGGATGGGTTTGATGTGGAGCTCTATCTAACTGATAAAGATTCGTACGCCGCAAAGGAGCAAGTCGCAATTTTTGAACTTCTCTCGAACAATAAGGAATTATTGCGTGAGTATGAGCAGATAAAGCTGCCCTACGGTGTTATAGATTTCAAAGAGTATATGAGAAAAAAGTACGCATTCTTCAATAAAATTCTTGAAGGGAGGAAGCTTTAAGAAAGGTTCCAACTTCGTCCCAGACCCAGCAAATCAATTATGAAAACTGCAATCATCATCCACGGAATGCCTTCAAAGGAGGAGTATTTTAACCCCAAGAATCGTAGCGCTTCAGCCAATCATTGGCTACCGTGGCTTCAACGCCAGCTCGTCCTCAATGGCACCTTCGCGCAAACGCCTGAAATGCCGGAGCCATACGAACCAGACTATAAAAAATGGAAGGAAGTTTTTGAGCAATTTAAGATAGATGAAAACACGGACCTTATTGGGCATAGCTGTGGAGGTGGGTTCCTCGTTCGGTGGCTAAGTGAAAATAACGTCCGAGTGGGGATGGTTGCTCTCGTTGCTCCCTGGATTGATCCAAACCACACCTTTGCGCCAAAAATGTTTAACGGGTGGGAGATGGACGGGACTATTGCAGAGCGAGTCAAAGAGATTTGTCTTTTTATTTCTTCCGATGATGACAAGGAAGAGCTGGGTACCGCAGAGCAGCTGAAAAAGACGATCAAAGGTCTGAAGCTGAAGGAATTTACAGACCGGGGACACTTCACCATGAACGATATGAAAACTGAAGAATTCCCCGAACTAAGAGACTATCTTTTCCAGAGTGTCTAAAGATTTATTCTTTCCGCAAAATCTTCTCCATTTCTTTCCCTTTTGCCAATTCGTCGATTAATTTATCTAGATAGCGAATTTCTTTCATGGTCGGCTCTTTGATGTCTTCCACTCGAATACCGCAGATCAGACCCTTGATCAGGGCTCGCGAAGGATTCAGTTGTGGAGCTTCCGCAAGGAAGGTTTCAATGTCTGTCCGCTTTTTTAACTGTGCCTCTAACCCTTTCTGACTATATCCTGTCAACCAACGGATGATTTCATCAACTTCTGTTTTCGTGCGTCCTTTTTTCTCCGCCTTAGCAATATACAAGGGGTAGACACTTGTGAAGCTCATGCTATAGATCCGATGTTTTTTCATAATTCTCCTGATTTTAGCATTTATGACACAGCTTAGGGGTCAGTAAGTTAGTACTTTAAAATCAATCAAACCTCGTATACATTAAAGAATATGAAACATCAAAAGGGATTTGCGACGGCTACGGTTTTGCTAGTCCTATTCGGAATCATAGTGCTTGGGGGAGTTCTCTACGTGGCAATGAATCCGGAAGCACTTCAGACATTAACTGGCGGGTCGCCGGAGGCAAATGTTGATGGGAAGGTATCTATCGCATGGCGGTTTACGGACGCAGGTGTGAGTGACGGGATACCGTATACATCGGTAGCTGTAGTGATAAATGGTGGCGCGCATGAGATGGGCAAATTTGCCGGAAGCTGCAGTGAGATTGGTGCAAACGGTGGTATAGACGGGAAAGGTCTTCTCGCTGGGGAGCTCTCGGCAGCGCAGTGCTGGTATGCAGGTGGGGGAAATGAGATCGGAGTTTTTGCACACGAAGATGGGGGAGTCGACATTATGGTCGGCGAGCTTTCAGAAGGAGAAGAGGGTGCAGGAATGTTCCGCGGAGATTTCAGCGTCAAGAACAGCTTAGTGTTCTAGTACGAAATTTTGCTTCACCAGCCGGAACATCAAGGGTAAAACGTTTGTTACAATGACACTATGGCAGCTCTAACAATTGCCTCCGGGGTAGTCCATACGATGCCCGAGGATCTGCGAAAGGTCCTCACGTCTGACAAAGCGGCGCTCGCCGTGTGGGAGAGTCTTACCCCGCTTGCGCGCAATGAATGGATCTGTTGGGTAATTTCCGTCAAAAAAGACGAAACGAGAAAAGAGCATATCGAGAGAGTACGCACGGAACTCAAAGAAGGAATCCGCCGACCTTGCTGCTGGATTGGCTGTATTCACCGGACGGACAAGAAAATCAGTCCTTCGGTACGAGGAGTGCTCAATAGACGAGCCAAAAAATCAAAATCATACAATAGGCATTAGCCACTTTTTTCTTCCTTGGCAATGAAATCTAACTCGATCAAAAAACTAAAAGACGGCGTTCAATGTAAAGTCATCGGTGGGACACATTCGGGCAAATCCGGAATTGTGAAAGATATCAATACAAGCAAGACCGGTCATGTGACCATAACGGTTTTACAGAAAAGCGGCGAGAGATTCAAGACTCTCGCAAAAAATGTGGAGATTAGGGTAGGAGCCGAACGTCTAAAATAGGTATCTGGCATAGTTTTCCTCCGGTATTTCTCGAGTTACTATTGAGTCACCAGTATATTTCATCTATCTATGCACAAAATTGTTTGGTATGCGGTGGGGGCAGTAATATTAGTGGGTGTCCTATCGTTTGCCTACTATGCGCTTTCTCCGCTTTTTATAAATATAAAGGTTGATGAGGCTTTGCCCGGAGCAAAGACGGCAGAAGAAACACAGGGGGAAGTGGAAGAAATGCCAGAGGAAGTTCCGGTTACAAAAACTACAGCATCTCCCGTGGTGGATACCCTAGCGCATCCCGCTTCGGGCTTGGTACGAATCGTTGAGGCGGAAGGTAAAACCTACATCCGGTATGAAAACTACAAAACCATCAATGGTCCAGACATTTACGTCTATCTAGCAAAAGATCTTGAAGCAAAGGAATTTATCGACCTCGGCAAGGTTAAGGCAACAGAGGGGAATATAAATTACGAAATTCCTACAGACCTCGATCTGGCCGAGTATCGATATGTGTTGACCTGGTGCAAGGCATTCGGAGTGTTGTTTAATTACGCTGATCTGTCCATCATCGACCAGTTGCACGTATGAAACCGAAAAGTGTCGCTGAATATATAGGAGGTTTCCCCAAAGAGCGGCAAAAGAAGTTGCGAGAAATGCGAGCGGTTCTTAAAAGGGTAGTACCGGGAGCGAAGGAAGAACTGAAGTGGGGAGTGCCAGTATTTTCGCTCCATCGGATTCTCTTTGCCTACGCAGGGTTCAAGCACTCGCTCAACTTCATGCCCACCCCCTCCGCGATGAAGCCGTTTAAGAAAGAACTTGCTGCATGGGGGACCGGAAAGGGTTCGATTCAATTTCCCTACGACAAGCCGCTCCCCAAGGGCCTTATTCGCAGGATTGCCCTTTTCCGTCTGAAGGAACTGAAGGAAAAAGATATCCGGTGGATGTAGAGGAAAAATAAGTGCAGAGGAGGCTCCTTGACAAAGCACACCTTGAGGAGGATCCTCAATATTGGAGAGACATCCTGTCGCTTCAAAACCAAAACAGGGAGGCTTGCAGTGACTTATCGGTCCATTATCCCGACGCTTCTCCCGGTAGTGCATCCGGAGCAAGCGCGCAGACTCGCCTTCATCGACACGGAAGATTATGACCCTGTCGCACGGAAGGTTCGCCAGCACTTCGTGGATACCGGCACCTCGTTCTCTTCGGGCTACATTCAGCGTGGGATCTTCGCGCTGAAGCAGTACTACGCGGTGGCGCTCCTCGATCCGGGTAACGCCCACGCGATCTCGCGTCCGCTCGATCCCTTCTGGCATGCGCATGTGCTCCACAGCGAGGAGTACACGGATTTCTGCAAGCGCGTGGTCGGGGAATACATGCATCATCGGCCGCTCGACCACAGCAAGTCCGAGCATGTCGCCGCGGTCCGGCGCCTCTACGACTACACCCTCGACGTCTTGCCCAAGATCTTCTCGACTGTCGATGCACAGTTTTGGCCCGCGAATGTCGCGGATGACGCGCTCATCTGCTACCACAAAGGCAACCAGGACGGGATCTACAACGAGATCCAGCCCTACCGGCTCTTCGAGCCGAGCTCCCGCGGAAGCGAGGCGGGGCTTCGGTGAAGGCCTCCCAGACGCACTCGTGCGTCTGTTTTTTTATTCTGAAACTCACGAAATGCTAAACTATGAACATGACCAAAACATTTACCTGTCGCGAATTAGGAGGGGTGTGCGAAGAAAAATTCTCTGGAGAGAATCTGATGGAGGTTGTGCAGAAGGGCATGTCGCACATGATGTCAGATGAGGAGCATAAGAAGAGTATTATGGACATGGAAAAGCGCACGGGTGAGAACAAGGAGCAATGGATGACACGAATGCAGCAGGAGTTTGATGCTAGGTCGCACAATTAAAAGTTGATGTACTTGCTATGGAAGAAATCACCGTACAAGCGACCGTGAACGCGCCCGTTAAAGTAGTCTGGGACTACTTCACAGGGCCGGAGCATATCATTAAATGGAATAACGCTTCCGACGATTGGCACACTCCGCGAGCAACGAACGATCTTAGGGTTGGCGGAAAATTCAATTCTCGAATGGAATCCCGCGACGGGAAGCAAGGGTTTGATTTTGAAGGAGTGTATGACGAGGTTGTCCCGCAAAAACTAACCCGTTACACGATGAGCGACGGACGCAAAGTGAGCAATGTTTTTGAAGCGGATGGGGACACGACTCGTCTCATAGTGACGTTTGATCCCGAAAAGGTAAATGATCCCCAGTTCCAGCGCGAAGGGTGGCAAGCGATTCTCAACAGCTTCAAAAAATATACCGAGAGTCACTAGCTATTGCCGACGGGATATACTAGAGAAATGAACAAGTGGACAGGACCTCTGTGGGGTTCTTTCTAAGCTCTTTAGTGAGCGGAACTTTTTTAAATGAGGCATAGTTACGTCTAGATATGACCCACAATCCGTATCTCCGCGCCGTATTTGCGGCTATCTATATTATTGGTGTTGTTTTGGTAATGGACACCGTGACCTCGATTACGGGGCCAGAGGATAACCTCCTTATTCCCATGACGATCCTTAGCCTTTTCGTGCTCTCCGCTTCGGTAATGGGATACCTCTTTCTCTACGTCCCGCTCCAGCTTTATTTTGACAACAAGCGACAGGAGGGACTCGTCTTTTTTGGAAAGACGGTCGGCGCATTCGCACTGATGTTTGTCTTGTTTCTCGCAGCACTTCTCGTCAGCTCCTACTGGTAGTTAAGAGAAAATTAAGAAGGGGTGTGGGGCATTTGCTACAATACTGGTCATTACCAGTTCAACTACCCACTATGGCTAAATATGTCGACGGATTCGTGATTGTCGCTCCAAAGAAGAAAACCGCAGAGTATAAGAAGATGGCCGAACTCGGACGTAAAGTTTGGCTGAAGTACGGCGCCCTCGATTATAAGGAGTGTGTCGCGGACGACCTGTATCCTCCTGGGATGGATGGGAAAAAGCAACCGTCTCACTTCTTCAAGATGACAAAGGCAAAAAAGAACGAGACGATCTGGTTCTCGTTTATTGTATTTAAATCGCGCAAGCATCGCGATGCAGTCAATGCAAAGGTTATGAAGGATCCCCTAATGAATGATCCAACGTGGAAGGACAAACAAATGCCTTTTGATATGAAGCGTTTTGCCTACGGTGGTTTTAAAGTCGTGGTTGACGCATAATAGTGAAACTGAAGGACGGGAGTAACAAATCCGTCAAAGTAATCAAAGAACAAATACCTATATGAAAATTTTCTCGTACCTCATTATCGGGGGAGTTGTGTTAGTGGGCGCATTTTATGCGCTGAATAGTTATATCTATAACGAAAAGCAGGCAACTGCTGCAGCCGACTATAAGGACGCGGAATATATCATTGACGGCGCGCGCGTAAAGCTTGAAGACGGAATTGCAGAAACCGAAGCGGCCCCCGGCTCCTCCGCTCGAGTCGTTACTCGATATTTTGGAAATGAGCTTACAACTGATCTCGATGGTGATGGTCGAGAAGACGTGGTTTTTCTTTTGACGCAGGAGCCGGGAGGAAGTGGTACGTTTTATTATGTTGTCGCAGCCCTCAACACCGAGCGCGGATACGTCGGCTCGGAGGGGTTACTCCTTGGGGATCGCATTGCTCCACAAACGACAGAGCTAAGCAAAAATCCGAGTCATAAGAGTGTTGTCGTCGTTAACTATGCGGATCGTGGCAGAGAGGATCCCTTTACCACACCGCCGTATGTGGGTAAAAGTATTTGGTTGAAGCTCGATCCGCAATCAAGACAGTTTGGCGAGGTTGAACAAAATTTCGAAGGGGAAGCCAACCCTGCTACCATGACACTCGGTATGAAAACGTGGGTCTGGGTGTCCGCGCTCTACAATGACGAACGTATAGTTACACCTAAGACGCCGGGCGTATTCACCATAACTTTTGGGAAGGAGGGAAGATTTACCACCACGACCGACTGTAACAGCATGGCTGGAAAGTATGTCGCCGATGCCGAGGGGATTTCTTTTTCTGAAATCATAAGCACAAAGAAATATTGCGAAGGCTCGCAAGAAAACGAATTCGCAACACTGCTCGAGACTGCATCGGGCTATCACTTCACAACGAAGGGGGAGCTCATTCTTGATCTGAAATTTGATAGCGGATCAGTGGTGTTTAGATAGATGAGACGAGCATTCCTTTCTCTTCTGTACGGTGGCGGAGCGATCATTGCGCTCGTTGCCGTCATCAACGCAGTCGTCCACATAGAGGCAAGTCCCTACATGTATGAGGGTATACAGGATGCACCTAGCGCCGAGGTTGTCCTTATTCCTGGCGCAGCCGTACTTAAGGATGGCTCACTCTCGCCCATTTTCACTGATCGAGTGGACATGGCCATCGCCTTGTACCAAGCCTCGAAAGTAAAGAAGATTCTTGTTTCCGGCGACAATAGCACAGTTGCGCATAACGAAGTAAATCCAGTCCGGGTGTATCTCATCGATAAGGGGATACCAGATCAGGATATATTCCTCGATCATGCTGGTTTTGATACGTATAGCACTATGTACCGCGCACGAGATATTTTTGGAGTTTCTTCTATGCTCATCTCGACGCAGTCGTTCCATCTACCGCGCGCTCTCTATCTCGCGCGCCACCTCGGGCTTACCGCATACGGAGTAAATGCCGATCGGGGTCATATGCTTCGTCGCAACTATGTGCGCGAGGTATTCGCCAATGAAAAAGCGGTACTTAACCTCCTCACCAATAGGCAGCCAAAGTATTTAGGAGAGAAAATTCCCATCACGGGAGACGGAAGAAACCATCCCTAACCATTTGATACACTATATAGAATATGACCATAGAAAACTCAATGATGACGACAGCGTTTGAGCTCCCGGGCTATCGAATCACGAAAAATATCGGCATGTCACGAGGGATAGTTGTTCGTTCGCGTTCTATAGTTGGAACGATTGGCGGAGGCCTCCAGACATTATTTGGAGGCAACATAACCCTCTTTACGTCGCTATGCGAAAGGGCACGCGGGGAAGCATTTGAGCTCATGTCAAAAAATGCTCGAGAAATGGGTGCGAACGCCGTCATCGGTGTTCGTTATGATGCGACTGGGGTCGGCGGGGGAGTAACGGAGGTGTTGGCATATGGCACTGCCGTAGTTGTTGAAAAGACATAATGCGACCTGCTTCAGTTCTCGATTGCGGTTGAGTGCGCCGCGCGTGAGCGAGTTTTTTCCTCACCCGGAGCTCATCGCAGTTGCGGTACGGTGTGGCGATGCGGATGGGCAAATATGGCTATCTGTGGGTCACGCTCCTTTTCTTTGTCGTAAGCTTCATTGGGCATTGGATATTCGGGTGGTTGGCCTATGTTCACGAACAAAGCTCCCTCGGTGGACCCATTGAGATCGGCGATTTTGCCATTGAAATGACCAGGGATATTTTAGAAAATTGGCAATCCGAATTTCTCCAACTCATGTGGCAGGTGGCTGGACTGGCGTATCTCCTTTATGTCGGTTCCCCGCAATCTAAAGAGGGGGAGGAGCGAATTGAGGGAAAGGTGGATGCCATTTTGAGTTCTGTTGATCCTAAAAATGCGAAGGGTATCATGGCACGTCTTGAGGAGAAGTATCCAAAGGGGTAGGGAGTAAACTCTACTTAGCTGCGGTAACATATATTTATGAAAGTTGATGCGTACATCAAGGGGCAGCCGAAAGAAGTTCAACTACTCTTGCAGAAGGTGAGAGCAACCATTTTGAAAGCGGCCCCAAAGGCCGAGGAGTCGATTAGTTATGGAATGCCAGGGTACAAGATGCATGGTCGCCCACTTGTGTATTTCGGTGCTTGGGAAAAGCATATCGGATTTTACACCCTGCCTTCGGGCAATGTAGCGTTCAAGAAAGAACTATCAAAATATAAAGTTGCGAAGGGGTCCATTCGGTTTCCGCTCGAGGGTCGCATTCCGTACGGTCTCATCGAAAAGATGGTGAAGTTTCGGATCAAGGAGAATCTCCAAAAAATTAAATTCGAATCTAAGTAAGTGAGAGGAAGGAGCCTTTGTCTGTCGAGTGCCGTCTGGTATGGTCAGAGAATGATTTTGAATAAAGTAGCTATCGTTCTTTTTGTTATTTTTGTAATTGGCGCCGATATGATCACGCCCTTCACCCGATGACTCCGGCTGTCATTGTGGAGACTGGCTTTATGACAAGCCCCACTGATCGAGCAATTATCGTTTCAAAACCCGGGGTGGCCGCTAAGGGAATCGCTGACGGGGTCCTCTCTCCTTCCTTGATCTATTGTAGATTCACATTGTGAGACATTTCGTTTACATTCTTACGTGTGCCGATGCCACTCTCTATGTCGGTTGTACTAATGATCTTACAAAAAGACTTTTGGAACATAATTCTTCAAAACGTGGTGCTCACTACACTAAGATTAGACGGCCGGTAATGCTCGTATATCACGAAAAATTTTCCACGCTTAGCCGCGCTCGTGCCCGTGAGGCGGAGATTAAGCGAATGACACGGAAGAAAAAGCTAGACCTATTTGCGTTGAAGTAAGGCAACGGCTCAGAAGCTTCGCTAGTTTCTGCTCCCGTTTTTTGCTCCCTGGACTACCAAGAAAAAATCGCTTGATTTTTAAATGAATTAATGTTATAGTTTCGCTTACTATATGGCTGACTTCAAAAGAGACAATCGCTTCGGCGGTGGCGGCAACCGTGGGGGTTTTCATAGGGGAGGATCTGACCGCGGTGCTCCGAGAGGCGGAGGAAGTTTTGGCGGTGGAGGCAGGAGGGATTTCTCCCGCCCCACGGAAATGCATCAAGCAACCTGCGCAAATTGCAATAAAACATGCGAGGTTCCTTTTCGTCCCAATGGAAAAAGACCTGTGTATTGCAAAGACTGTTTTGCTACAAGAAAACCAGAAGTGTCGGCACCTTCTTTCTCTCGCTCAAACTCCGATTCACGCCCTTCTTTTCGATCTGAAGGCAGTGGAGAGCGAAATGACGGCCTGCGTTCTCAAGTTGAAGCTTTGAGCACAAAAATGGATAAGCTCATGAAGATGATAGAAGAGCTTAAAGCGGCGCCTGCGCGAAAGGAGCAGGTACACCTTGCGGTAGAAGCCGCGCTAAAGACTCCTAAAAAGGCTGCTAAAAAAGTAGCAAAGAAGTAAATATAAGGTTTTCTTGCTTGTACGAGCACTTCGCGCGAGCAATTTCTATTTGTAAAGAAAAAGTATGGCTGCACAAAAAGAAGAAGTCATAGTACGTTTTCAAAAAGTTTCCCACGAATTTGGCGTAAGGAAACCAATTCTTAGTGAGGTGGACTTTTCTATTCGAAAGGGGACAAAGATTACGCTCATGGGTCAAAATGGCGCCGGAAAAAGCACAATCTTTGGCCTCATTACCAAAGCTCATGTGCCCGAGAACGGAGAGATTCACATTCAGCACGGCCTCTCTATCGCTATCGGACGGCAAGTTATTCCTCGGGATCAGATGGATCTCACGGTACGTGAATTTTTTCAAAAAGTATTTCCTAAAAAGGTATACGATATCGATCCACGTATTGATGAAATTTTGGAAGTTGTGAATCTCCACGCTCCTCACGAAAAGATTATTCGGACCTTCTCTGGTGGACAGCAAGCGCGCCTCCTTTTAGCTTCCGCTTTGATCCAAAACCCTGATCTCCTGCTTCTTGATGAGCCGACTAACAATCTTGATAAAGAGGGAATTGCACATCTCACTAAATTCCTCATCGATTACAAAAAAACGGTCATTGTCATTTCTCACGATGCCCATTTTCTCAATGCCTTCTCCGACGGTGTCCTTTACCTCGATGTGCATACGCACAAGGTGGAGCAGTACGTGGGCAATTACTCTGACGTGGTAAAAGAAATTTCTGCTCGTGTTGAAAAAGAAAACCGTAGAAATGCACTCCTAGCGAAAGAAATTCAGGAAAATAAAGATAAGGCGAACTTTTTCGCAAATAAAGGAGGTCAAATGCGTATGGTGGCAAAGCGTATGCGCGAGAAGGCCGAGATGATGGAGGAGGCGAAAGTGGACGTGCGGAAGGAAGATAAGGCAATACGTTCCTTTCGTATTCCATTTCAGGACGGTCTTATCGGCGAGATTCTCACGATCTCTTCTTTTATGGTGATGAATAAGCACAAAGCGACAGAGCGAAAAGTAAAAATCTCATTGCGCCGAAATTCGCATCTTCTTCTTGCGGGCCCGAACGGAATCGGCAAGAGTACCCTCCTCCAGTCGCTTGCAGATGGTTCTGCGAAAGGAGTGGAAATACTTCCGAATGTGCGGGTGGGGTATTATCGGCAAGATTTTTCCAACCTCGATTTTGATAAAACGGTATATCAAGAACTTGCCGCTGCGCTCGATCGCAATGTGGAAGAGGAGATACGCAAAGTTGCGGCTGGCTTTCTCATTAGCGGAGAGACATTCTACGCAAAAATCGGAACTCTTTCGGAAGGACAGAAGGGTCTTGTTGCCTTTGCTCGTTTGGTACTTCTTAAGCCAGGACTCCTTATTCTCGATGAGCCGACCAACCACATCAACTTTCGGCATTTGCCGGTCATCGCCGAGGCGCTAAGTAATTTTGAAGGACCAATGATAGTGGTCTCCCACGTGCCTGATTTTGTCTCGCAAATTCGAATCGACGAGATTCTCGATCTGGGGAAGTAGCCGATTTGCTACAATACAGGAGTCAAATTTACCAAAGAGAGCTGCGCCTTAATTGTCGTAGCGCGACATAATTTCGCCTAGATTAAATGCAAAAAGTTACTCCACATCTCTGGTTTGATAAAGAAGCAGAAGACGCGGTGAAATTCTACACCTCTCTCTTTCCCAACTCAAAAACAGGAAACGCGTCTCGCTATGGCAAAGAAGGATTTGAAATTCATAGAATGCCCGAAGGCACCGTTATGACTCAAGATTTTCAGATCGCAGGGCTCTCAATAATTGCCTTAAACGGGGGGCCGGTTTTTAAGTTTAACCCCTCGGTTTCTTTTACGGTGAGTTGTAGTGAGGTAGCGGAGCTCGACCGATTGTGGAGTGCACTATCTGATGGGGGGTCTATCCTCATGCCATATCAAGAGTATCCGTTCAGCAAGAAGTATGGCTGGTGCAATGATAAGTTCGGGCTCTCATGGCAGCTTGGGCTCTCTGAGGAATCGCTTAGTGTCACTCCATCCCTCATATTCACTGGGGATAAAGCTGGAAAAGCGAAAGAGGCCATGGATTTCTACACTTCGGTGTTTAAGAATTCAAAAATCGAGTTTACGTACCCCTACGGTGCAGGAAAGGAGCCAGATAAACCGGAAAATCTAGCTCATGCGGTGTTTTATCTCGAAGGTCAGAAATTTATCGCGATGGATAGTGCGCGCGAGCACGGATTCACCTTTAACGAGGCAATTTCATTCCTCGTGAACTGCGATACTCAAGATGAAGTTGATTATTTCTGGAACAAGATGTCTGCAAACCCAGCATCGGAGCAATGCGGCTGGCTTAAAGACAAGTTTGGAGTTTCGTGGCAAATAGTTCCGCAACAGCTTTCAAAACTTATTAGTGATCCAAATAAGGGGAAGGCTGGCCGTGTTATGAACGCGATGCTTCAGATGAAAAAGCTGGATGTCAAAAAGCTTCAGGAAGCATACGACCAAGAATAAGCAAAAATAATCCTCATTTTCTCCTGTTATAATTGTCCCATGCGCATCGGGGTTGATTTGGACGAAGTACTTGCAGATACACTTTCCGCAGTATTGCCATTCCATAATGATCGCTACAACACATCTCTTACTCGAGGTGATTTTCACTCGTACAAGTTCTGGGAAATTTGGGGTGGATCTCGCGAAGAATCGGTGCGAAGAGTGCATGAATTTTTTGACTCCCCCTATGCAGAGCGTGTCACACCGATTGCGGGGGCACGAGATGCACTTACCCGCCTAAAAGAGGCGGGGCATGAGCTCCATGTTATTACGGCGCGCTCCAACGCTTTTATAGAGCACACCAAACGTTGGATCGGGATGCATTTCCCGGGTCTTTTTGATGAGATACATTTCACTAATTTCTACAGTGTGTCAGGAGAAGGGCGTACCAAATCAAGCGTGTGCAAGAATCTCGGCATAGAGGTAATGGTTGAAGATGATCTCCATCATGCGAGCGACTGCGCTACATCAGGAATTAAAGTGATCCTTATTGATTACCCGTGGAATAAGGAAGAATCTAAGGAGAATGTTGCGAGGGTTTCTTCATGGGATGATGCAGTGACTCTCATACAGGCATGAAAATCCTTATCAAGGGTAAAGTGTGGCGTTATCCGGGAGCTGAAGGGTGGCACTTTGTGTATGCGGACAAACAGTTGTCGGAGAAAATCAGAAAGTATCATCGCAAACGGTATAAGGGGGTGCGAGTAGGGTTTGGGTATGTCCCTACCGTTGCAACTGTTGGGAAAAGCTCATGGAAGACGACTCTCTTCCCCTCGAAAAAAGAAGGAGTGTATCTCATCGCAGTCAAAGCTCCTGTACGCAAGAAGGAAGAGATTCAGGAAGGGGATGATCTGAAAATTCACTGCGACCTACTTTAGGTTTATTGTCCCGCTTTGGTATACTCATGACTCATGTCGGACAATGCGATTGAAATCAAAGGGCTTACCAAGTCATTTAAAAAGGTAAAGGTTTTGGAGGGGATTAATCTCTCTGTCGAGCGCGGCACCATGTTGGCACTTCTTGGCCCTAATGGAGCTGGGAAGACGACCACGGTGCGCATCTTGAGTACCCTCCTTAAGCCAGATGCTGGGGAGGTACGGGTGAATGGGTTTGATGTGGTCGGGCAAGCTGATGAGGTTCGTCGCACGATTGGGCTCACAGGGCAGTACGCAGCCGTGGACGAGCTGCTTACCGGAAGAGAAAATCTCATCATGATGGGGCGTCTCTATCATCTTGGAATTGCGAGAGCAAAAAGCCGCGCAGAGGAGCTTCTCACTCAATTTGACCTCACGGACGCAGCCGATCGGGCAGCAAAGACCTACTCGGGAGGAATGCGTCGCCGCCTTGATCTTGCGGCAAGCCTTGTCGCGATCCCGCCGGTTCTTTTTCTTGATGAACCAACTACAGGACTCGATCCCAGAAGTCGCATCACGATGTGGAATGTGATCAGGGGACTCATGGACTCGGGTGCCACGATCCTTCTCACCACACAATATTTGGAAGAAGCCGATAAACTCGCCGACCGTATCGCGGTGCTTGATCATGGTGTAATCATTGCCGAAGGGACTGCAAAAGAGTTGAAAAGTCGGGTCGGTAACGAGCGACTCGAGCTCATCATCGGAGAGAGGAGTAACTTAGAGGAAGCAATTAAAGTACTTCCAAATACTGATCTGCAGATCCATAAAGAAGAGCGTCGTATAAGTATCCCAGCCGGGGGCGTTGCTGATGTGTCTGCGGCCCTCACCTCGCTCCAAAAGGCGGGCATCGATGTCGAATCCCTCTCGCTTCACCGTCCGACACTCGATGAGGTGTTCCTCACGCTCACTGGCAAGGAAGTTACAGAAGAAGAAACAAAATCATGACGCCATCCACCTCTATATCACCTCGCCCAACTCTCGGTACTGTTTTTAGCGATTGTCTCGTCCTCATCGAGCGCAGCCTTAAGCACATCATCAAAAACCGTGACCAACTCCTCGGTGTGGTAGTGCAACCCATTATGTTCATGCTCCTTTTTCGCTATGTCTTTGGGGGAGCGATCAACACTGGAGGAGTGACCTATGTAAATTTCCTTATGGCAGGTATCGTCGTGCAAACGGTCGCGTTTGGATCGCTGACAACTTCCTTGAGTGTTGCCACTGATCTCACTCGCGGTATTATCGATCGCTTCAAATCGCTTCCTAT
>Ga0207952_1000118_pt1 | contig 81738 bp, 73 predicted proteins | sample SubbioR12Aug_8Ca_FD_184831 | JGI IMG/M metagenome (GOLD analysis project Ga0207952, IMG submission 184831) | Serpentinite rock and fluid subsurface biosphere microbial communities from McLaughlin Reserve, California, USA - CR12Aug_8Ca (SPAdes) | ecosystem: Environmental > Terrestrial > Deep...
GCAAGCATCGGGAAGTAAAAAAGCTTTCCGAAAGAGAACATAGCTGTTCTCAATGTGGGTATAAAGCGACAAGGGATTTCAACGCAGCGCAGAACATTTTGGCCCTCGGATTAGATGGCCTGGGAGCGATCCCTAGAAGCCTTTGCCTTTAGGCAAGGGAGTAATCACAGAAAAATGACAGTGCTGGAGAAGATGCTTTTTTTCAGCGTAACTCTCGGCTTGATGGAGAGTTTCTTGATCAAGATCGATGCCATGCAGAGTGAATGTTTGAAAGGATGAGTAATCAAGATCGAGTAAATCGGCCATTAACCCGGAAGGAACAGATGCAATAGAACATCCTTCATGGAGGTATTGTTGGATTTGAGTTTTGAAGAGGGAGAATCGTTGTTGGGTGGCAAGAGCATAGGGAGAGGAGTCAAGGATAAAGGTTTCAAGAGGGTGAAAAGGTTGTCCATAGGTGTTGAGACCGGAGCATCGACCTTGATTAGGATGGGTGATCACGTAGTGGGTCCAATAACCGTTTAGGCCGCCTCTTTCAATCAGAAATCGTCCGAGTTCGAATTCGGTGAGTTGTTCGAGCAGTTCTAATTGTTTTGTAACAGATATATAGGGGAGATCTCCACGGTTTTGGATTTTACGAATAAGCGCGTCCTTTGCGGCTTGAAATGACGATTCAAGGGGTTCATGAGATAGATTTTGGGCGGTAAGAGGTGTGGATAGGAAATTGTTCATGATTAGGCCTACGGCTAAAATAGCAATTGTGAGGAACGGGGTTTGCATAGGATGTCTTTGCTTATGGAGACTGCTGTGAAGCATTATGTCTAAACAAGGGATTATTTTGTTGGCAGCTATGAGCTCTACATTTGACCTGAAAAAACTTTTTTTATATACCTGCGTTCGTGGTTTTTTTAATGAATGGGTGTATATGAGAACTTTTCGGTTTCTATGGATTTTCCTAGCCGTTTCCTTCTATGCGAATGCGAATGATTCCAATCGTATAGAGAATGCCGTTGCGTTCTCTTCAGCTTCAAGTGTCTACGAATGGGACGAGCAGAGGGTATTTTTTAAGAAAAATGGGTATCTTTGGATTAAGAACTTTTTTTCAAATGAACAAGTTCGGTCTCTTCAAAATTGGACCGACGAGATCGGTGTTACAGCGCAAAGCATTCTAACTCTCGCTAAAAATTCCGGGAAAAATACACAGTATCTCGCACAGGTTCCTGGAACACTTATCGCCGTTCCAGAGTCTTCTAACCCCCTTCAAGTGTGTCGTGCAGAGGATCTTCTTACTTGCTATCCAGACCTTCACCTTTTTGTTGTGGGGACTCTGACATCTTATATCAATCAGCTTACGGAAGAACCTTATGTTGTTTTTAAGGATAAGATCAACTTTAAGTGGCCAGGGGGCGGTGCTTTTATTCCCCACCAAGATTTTCCCGCCTATGAATCATTTGGCCCACGCGAACATATCACGGCGATGGTCAGCATAGATCCCGCAACTGTTGAAAATGGGTGTCTCTATGTGGCTGAAGAGTGGCAGGAGACTGTCGCAGGAGACCCGGCCATTAATGCCTTAGATTTAGAAGTTGGTCGTGCTATTCTCCCTTACATAGTTGGCGGAAGCTCTCATGGATCAATACAACCACAATATAGCGAAAAAATGTCTTGGCTCGCCCTTGAGACATCGCCTTATGACCTTGTCCTGATCAACTCTTTTGTGCCTCACTATTCAGAACCTAATAGGAGCAGCAACTCTCGAAGAGCGATGTTTTTCACACATAATAGACTGCAAGAAGGAGAGCATCGTGAGGCATACTATCAGGCAAAGCGATATGACCCTTACAATCCCACCTTTCACTTTGCCACACCTACAGATGGGCGTAACAAGTAGCCTAGGGAGGATAAGAAGGTCGTGCCTATTTGTGAAAGGGAGACTGGCTCCAATGCGTTAGGAGAAAACTTTTGGCAAGTATGGGATCAATTTTGGTATCGAAATTGACTGTCTACAGACACGAGATTTAAGCGGCCTTACCTCCATAGGCTAACATCAGGGCGGCAGCCTGGCCAGCAATTCTGGGGTCTGCGTGTTTTACTAGTTCCTGAGCTTGCAAGAAAGCTTGCCTTTTATACCCTAAACTAAAGAGGGCTTTTGTGCGGTTAAGCAATGTTAGAATGTGATTGGGATCAATACGGAGCGATTTTTCGATAAAGTTTAAAGCGGCAATATTGTTTCCCTTTTGGAGATAAAGAGCTCCGAGTGTTTGCAAATCATAGGCGCTTTCGGGCGCAAGAATGATTAGTGTTTCAAAGAACGTAATGGCTGTATCGTAGTGACCTTGCTTTAAGTAGGAATAGCCTACAAAGCGTAAATCATCGAGTTCTTCCTTTCCCCAGCCGAGTATTTCGAGCCATTCTTGATTTGTCACGGTGTATTATCCTTTATGGTATTGATTTCTACTCGCATTGACTAGTCCTAGAATCTTGTTCAATTCCAAGATTTTTCCAACAAGGGATTTTAGAGTCTTCAACTCGACATCATACTGCAACTGGGCTTTTTCCTCTTCCCATTTCATTGAGCGCGAAAGGCTGTTTTGCTCAGGCCTTGGATTTTGTTGTCTAGCCATAGTTATCCTTTTTGATTTCCTAGCGTATTTAATTTTTCTTGTAAGGCCATTAGCGATTCTTGTGAACCCAAACTGGGGATCAGGCCATTAGGAGAAAAACAAGATGTACGCTTTTGAGTGCTTTCAGGAGGAGGAGAAAAAGCTGAATAGGGGAGATTGCAGAGATCTTCTCCAGTAAAAGCATTGATTTGGGAAGGATAAGAAGGGGCTGTTACATCTGCTTGTGCGGGTCCTGCAACCCAACGGTCCTCTTTATATTGGATAGGGCCAGTAGTCTGTTGCTGTACGTGTTTAGCGTACTCATTATGGCTGTCCATTGGGATATCATCAATTGTAGGCATAAAAATTGGGGGTTGTTTTAAGACTGCATGTGCCAAAAAAATAGTATTTTGGCAATCATTCATCATTCTATAACTACATATTCCCACAAATTCCCACTTCCGTTATCCTTTTATCTTCATTAGTTTACGTTAATTTTTTAAAAAATTATTTGCTGACTTAGGATTGCAGTGTTAATCTGTGGAAAAACGTGGGAATAGCCCTGGTTAAGTATGTCCAAATTTTTCTTTAGTGGATCTGTTGCGGCAAAGCTTGATGAGAAGAATCGCTTTGTCCTTCCGCAGGAGATGAGATATGGGCTTATTGAAAATGGGCAGCTTGAGTTTACTTTAGCCTTAGGTTTAGGGGGGTGTCTTGCCATCTATCGAAAGAGCGACATCGATAAAATTGTGGAAAGATTTCAGGCTAAACAGCACGTAGCTAAGTTTCAGAAGTTCTTTACGTTGTTCTTTTCCACCTTGCATCAGACTTCATGCGATAAGATTGGTCGGGTAACGATTCCCTCGATGTTGAAGAATTCTGTTAAAATCAAGAACGAAATCGTTATTGCCGGGGTATTAAACAAGATCGAGATTTGGCCAAGAGATCATTATGAAATGAATCTTAAGGCATTACTTGATGGTGATAATCAAGAATTTGATATGGCGCATATGGCTGAAGAAGCCTTTGGATTGCTCGAAGAATCTAGCGGTAAGGAAGAGTGTCATGTGTTCTAAGGTAGCTTCTCCTCATATTTCAGTGATGAAGCAGGAGTGTCTTCAATTTTTCTCCGAGTGCCATCTGACAGTGTTTTTTGAAGGGACTGTAGGAGCTGGAGGGCATGCTAAAATGCTTCTCGAAGAGCATCCTGAGATGGAACGTTATATTGGGTGTGACCAGGATCCTGGAGCATTGTCTATTGCAAAAGAGGTCCTTAAGCCTTGGGCTAAAAAAGTGTATCTTGAACAGGGTAATTTTGCAGATCTTGATCGTATGTTGAAAAAGCATAAGGTCAAAGAGGTCGACGGTTTTTTTTTGATTTGGGGGTGTCATCTATGCAGTTAGATCAAGGGGAAAAGGGTTTTAGTTTTCAAAAAGAAGGCCCTTTAGACATGCGCATGGATCCAAGGGCTAAGCTTACTGCCGAAGAGATTATCAATCGCTATAGCGAGAAAGAACTTCAGGAAATCATCCGAGAGTTTGGTGGCGAGCCCAGATGGCGTAGAGCAGCTAGTGCTATTGTTGAGGCAAGAAGAAAAAAAAGAATTACGACAACAAAGCAGTTAGCCGATTTAATGCTCTCTTCTTTAGGCAGTAAAACACGCGGCACGCTTCACCCAGCAACTCTTGTGTTCCAAGGGTTGCGTATTTACGTAAATCAAGAGTTGGAAGTGCTTAAGGCGGGGCTGGCTAAAGCCCTTCAAGCAGTGGCTCCTGGAGGTAGAATAGGAGTGATTAGTTTTCATAGTCTTGAGGATCGAATCGTTAAAGAAGTATTTCGTGCGGCGGCAGCACCTCTTAAAAAAAGGGAACAAAAAGGGACTCTGCGATCCCCTCTGTTTAGATTGTTAACAAAAAAACCGCTTGTCCCTAGTCGAGAGGAGTGTCGAAGCAATCCAAGATCTCGTAGTGCTAAGATGCGTTTTATCGAAAAAATTTCATTAGGAAGTGATGTAGGGTGAATGGTCATGCAGCATAGTTTTTTAGTTAAATTTGGGATTTGCCTGCTGGCTCTTAGTGCTGTGCTTTATCAAAATATTGAAGAACAAAATCAGATTACGGCCTTTAAAATCGCTCTTCCAAAAGCGACGAAGAAGCTAAAAGTTCTCAGAGAAGAGTCTATGCGTCTTCGCTATGAGATCGAACAATTTGAGAGTCCAGAGCATCTTCTTGAATTAGCCAGGATGAGTGAGTACAGTCATCTCAAGCATCCCTTGACTAAAGAGATCCTTACAATGCATGGAGGGGTTCCTCTTTTACAGGATGAATTCATTCCTTCCGATCAACGCAAGACAACACGTTCAATTACCGTAGCTTCGCACGCACCCTTGCAACCATAGAACTCTTTCGAAACCAAGGCTTTGTCGATTTTGGGGATTATTTTGGCCGCTTTTCGACTCTTTTCTTTGGGGCAATATACAAATGTTGATATTACCCCAAAGAAAAGAGTCGAAAAGAGACTCAAAAGAACCCTAAAATCGACTGAAGCTTAGTTTTGAAAGAGCTCTAATGAAAAAAGATCCTAAGCGAACGCATGAGGGCTCTCCTATAGCTCCTAGCGAGCGTAAACGGCTGGTTTTTGTCTTTATCGTGCTTTTTAGCTTTTTTGCTCTATTGACTATCCAATTTTATCGCATCCAAATCTTAGAGGGAGACAAGTGGCGTAAAATTGCCGCTTCACAACATTACACAGTTGTCGAAGAGCCAGCAAGGCGTGGGTTATTCTATTCTAATACCTCCCTTAAAGTAGCTCAAATTTCCACAGCATCTCCACTTGTGATTGACGTGCCAAAATTTCATCTTTTTGTCGATCCTCAAGTAATCCCTGAAGTATATCGTCAGAATATTGCGGATCAATTAAAGAATCTTCTTCATCTTAGTGAGAATGATGCGATCAAGTTAAGAAAGCAGCTAGATAAGAAAAGTCGTAGTCGTAAACTAGTGATGTGGATCGATCGTTCTACATATGAAGAGATTTTGCAGTGGTGGGGTGGTTTTGCTAGGAAAAAAAAGATAGCCCAGAATGCATTATTTTTTATTCAGGATTGGCAGCGTTCTTATCCCTATGGCAAGTTATTAGGTCAGGTCTTGCATACTGTAAGGGACGATCGTAATCCTAAAACAAATCGTTTTATTCCTACAGGAGGTCTTGAAACAACATTTGATCAGGTGCTTTCTGGAAAGGATGGTAAACGTCAAATCATGCGTTCGCCGCGTCATCCTCTTGATACAGGACAATTGATCACGCCTCCTGAGCATGGTGCAGATATCTATTTAACGATTGATCATACTCTTCAGGCGATTGCAGAAGAGGAAATCTGTAAGGCTGTTGAAAAAGCCGGTGCAAAAGGTGGTTGGGCAATCATGATGGATCCTTATACAGGGGAGATCCTTGTTCTTGCGCAGTATCCTTTTTTCAAACCGGCTTCTTATCGACAGTTTTTTAATAATCCTAAATGTCTAGATGACACAAAAGTGAAGGGATTGACTGATCCCTATGAACCAGGTTCTACATTCAAACCCATTACATTAAGTTGTGGTCTTTTAGCTAATGCCGAATTAGTGAAAAGAGGGCGCGCCCCGTTGTTTTCACCGCAAGAAAAAATGGCGACGGTACCAAGAGTGTTTCCAGGACGTAACAAGGTTCTTAAAGATGTTCGGACGCATCGATTTCTCAATATGTACATGGGCTTGCAAAAATCTTCGAACGTCTACATGGCGACAATAGTCCATCGCATTATAGAGCAATTAGGAGCTGATTGGTATCGTAGTTGTCTACAGGATATTTTTGGTTTTGGGGTTAAGACCGGCATTGAGTTACCTGGGGAAAGTGTGGGATTGCTTCCAAAACCTGGGAAAACTCATCCAAATGGAGCTTTAGAGTGGTCAGCACCCACGCCTTATTCACTGGCAATGGGTCATAATGTATTGACCAATAGCTTTCAGATGCTTAGAGCTTACGGCATTATTGCCAATGGGGGCTATGAAGTATTTCCCACACTAGTGCGTAAAATAGTGAAAACGACCCTTGATGGAGAGCAAATTGTTTTGCGTGATAATACGTTAAAGGAGACTTTTGTTAATAGAAAACGATTGCTTCCTACAGAGGTGGTGGAAGAAGTAACAAAAGCGATGAAATTCGCCACTAAACCAGGTGGTTGTGCAGCCAGAGCTGATATTTATGGTTATAGCGAAGCTGGGAAAAGTGGAACTTCAGAGAAGGTAATTGCCGGTCAGTATTCTAAGAAAAATCATATTTCTACTTTTATAGGTTTTGCTCCAACATCGCACCCTCGGTTTGTTTTATTGATCGCTATTGATGAACCGGAGTATAGATACATTCCTGGTGTAGGTAAAAATCAGTTGGGAGGAACGTGTGCAGCTCCAGTGTTTCGTGAAATAGGATCGAGAACTTTACAGTATTTAGGTATTGAGCCAGATGACCCTTGTGGATATCCTGCAGGAGATCCTCGTTACCAGCCTGAAAAAGGAGATTGGCAACAGGAGATTAAGCAACTTTCCGATCTATATAAACAATGGAATGGGTGATCTATGTTAAAGCTTAGAAAGCTTCTGAGCAGGTTGCCTGATGTGATCATCCGTGGATCTAAAGAGATTGAAATCACTGGAATTTCTGCAAATTCTAAGACGATTGCTCCTGGAAATCTGTTTATTGCAAAGAAAGGAATGACTGTTGATGGAGCGCTGTATATCAGTGAAGCAGTGAATGCAGGTGCTACAGCTGTTCTTACCGATCTCTACAATCCTTTTTTACCTTCTAGTGTCACGCAACTCATCCACCCTAATATTTTAGATATTGAATCAGAAATAGCAGCTCAATATTTCGAGTGTCCCTCAAAGGAATTATTTCTTATAGGTGTAACAGGAACTAATGGAAAAACTACGACAACTTTTTTAATCCGACATTTATTGGGTTCCTCTATGCACCCTTGTGGATTGATTGGAACTGTGGAATGGGCTCTTGGTCATAAAATTCAACCAGCTACGCAAACAACGCCCGATGTGATCACGAACCATAGATTATTAAAAGAAATGCTTCATGGAGGATGTAAAACAGCGGTTATGGAAGTATCTTCTCATGCGCTAGATCAGGGGCGTGTGAAGGGATTAGATTTTAATACCGCAATTTTTACCAATTTGACCCAAGACCATTTGGATTATCATGGAACAATGGAACATTATGCTGCATCTAAGGCTAGGCTATTCACATCGCTTTCAGCGTCTTCCTTAGCGATCCTTAATATGGATGACCCTGCTTGGGAAATCATGAAAGAACATAGTTGTGCAAGGATCATTACGTATGGGATTACATCGAAAGCTCAACTTCGAGCTGAAGACATTGTTTTAAGTGTTTCTGGAACGCGGTTTACTCTTTGTTATCAGGGAGAGAAACACCCCTTTTTTAGCCCTCTTATCGGTACATACAATATCTATAATATTTTGGCCGCAGTGGCAGCAGCGCTTTCTTATGGTCTGTCTATAGAAGATGTTCAGAGCACATTATCGACTTTTACTAAAGTGCCTGGGCGACTTGAAAAGATCTATAATTCAAAAGGATTTTCGATTTTTGTCGATTATGCTCATACAGATGATGCATTAGAAAATGTGCTGAAAACCTTAAATGAACTAAAAAAGGGACGTTTAATCCTTGTATTTGGGTGTGGTGGTGATAGAGATCGAGGAAAACGTCCTAAGATGGGAAAAGTAGCAACTGCATTAGCGGATTTAACGATGATTACTAGTGATAATCCTCGCAATGAGGATCCTAGTGCAATCATAGAAGAAATTAAGAGTGGTTGTAACGATTCCTCACGCTATATCGTAGAAGTAGATCGTAAACTAGCGATTGAACGGGCGATTTTATTAGCGCAACCTGAAGATATTTTACTGATAGCAGGCAAGGGACACGAAAGATATCAGATCCTTGGATCAAGGCAGGTGCTTTTTGATGATAGGGAAGTGGCCTATCAAGCAGCTTGTTCCTTGATTTGAGGAAAAGAGTAGTAGACGAGTGCCAAATAATCACTTTTTCTGCTAAAAACTTTTGCACAGCTGAGTAGATCATGATGTATTTATTACGGTATAGAATTCGCCTTTTATTCATTTTGTTTTTTGTGCCGCTATTGCAGCTTCATGCGTTGTCTACAGGAGCCTCAGATCCTTATGCACCTCTTCCTTTGGTCGTGATTGACGCAGGTCACGGTGGTTCTGATGAGGGGGCCAAGGTACAAACAGTTATGGAAAAAAGGATCACTCTTACCACGGTGCTGCTCATTAAAAAACATCTTGAGTCACTGGGTTGTCGTGTCATACTTACTCGTAGTCGTGACATCTTTGTGTCGTTACAAAAGCGAGTGGCTATTGCTAATAAATCTAAAGCAGCGCTCTTTGTCAGCGTCCACTTTAATTCTGCCCCTAACCGGTCTGCTAAGGGAATTGAAATCTTTTACTCTGATTCGAAAGATCAGCAACGATTGCGTGCATCCAAAATATTGGGTAATCATGTCTTACAACAAATGATAGATCAAACGGAAGCCGCCTCTCGTGGGGTTAAACGTAGCAGCCTCTATGTTCTTCGTGAGACAACGATGCCGGCTATTCTTGTTGAAGGAGGATTTATGACCAATTTTGAGGAAAGGTTCTTACTCAAAGATCGTAAATATCTCGATAAAATAGCTAAAGGCGTTTCTCAAGGCATCCATAAATTTTTGGAGTCTTAACTCACCTTACGCACATAGAGGGGCTTATGGACTGTTTCAAAGCATCGAAAATTAAATCGCAGAAAGTGGGTTGTATTTCATTCAATACTACCCACTTTCTACGGTTTGATTTATTGATAGCTTTCAAACAGTCCATAAGCCCCTCTATGTGCGTAAGGTGAGGTCTTAAGACGTCCAGATTTCGTGTTAGCTATTAGAACTCTTTCGAAACTAAGCTTCAGTCGATTTTAGGATTCTATTGAAGTTTATGGATGCGCACCCACTCTTCTGTTTTTTGTCGAATAAAAGCGTCTTCCTCTTCTTGCTGCCTTTCAACTAAAGTAGAGAGCCGCATAAATTCCTCTGCTTCAGACAGTGATAGCCCAACAATCTCTTGGAACTCTTGCTCAAAGCGTGCATTCATAGTGGCGAATCCCTTTTCAGGATCTGCTTTGATTCTTTCTTGCCATGGTTTTGAAGATACAAGAATGGTAATGATATTTTCAGTGGACGTGGTTTGAGAAAGAATAACATCGCGGACTGTGTCCAAATCACTTCTAGAAACTGCTGCCATTTTTTTGTATTGAGGAGGTGTCTTAGAAACAGGAATTCCTAATTCGCCTTTTAATTTTTCGCGGAAAAAAAGCTTTACTGAAGTTGCATTGCCAAGATTCTTTTTTGTAGTGTGAGCTATAGCACATTCGTCTAATAGCTGGAGTCGTTTGTCGCTGATTAACAATTCTGCTAGAGCATCTAGAGACAGCGTAGCTGTACGGCCGTGCAATTGACAATATAGATCGATTTGATTCCAAAATAAGTCAAAACGACCTTGGTCTCCACTCAACACGTCTGTTAATCTGTCCAAGAGGTTTTCTCGAAAAACTTCGTTGCTTTCGGTACCATGCAATAGCTGTATAGCAGGTGCAATGGGTTTTTGGCACGCTTCTGATTCAGGATTGATAGGTTTTTGCAATTGCTGCAGAAACTCGGTGAATTGTGTTCTAATCTCTTTGGGAAGTACGCGTAGATGAATTTTCTCGCGGAGAGTTTGGATTTTCTGATCGATTTTGGAAAGTTCTGGCGAGGGATGAGCTTGGGAAGGTTCTCCTGATAAAGGCTGAGTCGTCGAAGAAGTTGCTTTTTTCAATAAGAGCGACATGAGTTCACCTTTGATGTAGTTGTGTTCATCATATTGTATACTCCAAGGCGTTAGATTTCTTGGAAAGGTTCGTGGAATATAACCTGTATTTGAGATTAAGGATCAGTCTTTTTTAGAAGATGCTCACATAGAGAAGGAGAGATGTGTTGTAAGGAGTTCTCAAGATTAAGTAGGAGTTTTTGAATTTCTGCATGAGGGTCACATAAAAGATGCTTGTCGAAATACAGTTTACCTAGATCGATTTGAATTGCCTTATCTCTTAGGAATCCATAGTTGTTATGGAGGGTTTGCGCATTGTCCGTAAAACCCTTAGTGGTTCGAGAAATAAAGAGTTGTTGTAGTTTTTTGACCATTTCTTGTGCTTTTTTTTGTTCTCCGGCTTGGATAGCCGAGTGTAAGGAAGCTGATGCTAGCTCTGCTTTTTCTTGTAGGACAAAAGGTGCCAAAGTGAGGTCGATGGTATGAGCTATCCCATCTTTATCGGTCAGACATAAAGAATGGGGTAGTGCTGAAGTTCTGTGGAGATGAACATAGAGCAATCCAGATTCTTCACGCAATACGTCAAAGGCTACTTGGTAACACTGAAAAAGTTTTAATAACTGCCTTTTTTTTTGAAAATAGATAGGAAAAATCCATCTTGAAGTAAAAAATTCGCGTAGAGTTTTGAATTGGTGAAAACGTTCTTCTCTAATACGTCGTATCGGTCGAAAAAATTTGATGACGTAACGCTGGTCGTGGCTTTCAAAGGCGATCATTTGTTGACCTGCCCCTAAGTAGCTAAAAGGTTGTTGTACAATGTGTATGGCCTGATTTCTGGCATTTTCGTCGGTGAGTCCATCCAATGTAGAAATAAAAGGGTGGTAAAAGTCTTGAACGGTCATTTTGCTTTCTCGGTGCAGATAGAGAAACGTAAGATGTGCTGTAACTAAGAGGAAGAATCCTAGGATAACTAGAGAAGAGAGCTTAATCAAAGATTTCATCAAGGATAGAGCACCTGCATTAAACAGAGACCGAGGGCTGGAGCCGTAGAGCCAGCTTGTTTTCGATCTTTGGCAGCAAACATGGCTGGAATGCTATCTATGGAGTATTTACCACGAGCTATATCGAGGAGTGTTCCTGTGATATTGCGTACCATCTTATAAAGAAATCCATCTCCCTCAAATTCTAAACGGATGCCGCCTTGTTCTTCGATAAGATCGAGACGTTTTAGGGTGCGTACAGCATTTTTGGAGGCGCTCCCTTCGTGGGCTTCATTGGCAAAACTGGTAAAATCGCGTGTGCCAAGAAAAAAAGCCGTGCCTTGGTGTAGTAGGTTAAGGTCGATGGGGTAAGGAAGCTTATAACTATAGAGCCTTTTAAAAGGATCCGGAGTGTCATGAAGATGGATGCGGTAGTGATAGATTTTTCCTATTGCATCGTACCGAGCATGAAAATGCTCTGGTACGACTTGGACGTCTAATAGGCGAATTTCTGGAGGAAGCAAGGCATTGAGAGAGAGCAGAAGGCGTTTTAGCTCAAAGGATGCCGTTGTATCAAAATGAGCACTCTGTCCAAGGGCATGTACCCCCGCATCGGTACGTCCTGATCCAAACAAAGAAACGGGTTCTCGAAGTACTGTTGCTAGTGCTTTTTCAATAAGAGCCTGGATGGCGACGCTATTTTTTTGTGTTTGCCATCCTCCAAAAGAGGTCCCATCATAAGCTATGATTAGTTGGTGTCTCATGATTTTTCGGCAGTTAATAGCGTTTCTGCAATGGTAAGATCGATAGGTGTTGTTACTTTGAGATTGCGCTCTTCTCCTCGAACTAATTTAACAGGGTGATGTAGAAGTTCGATAAGAGCCACATCATCTGTGACAGTAATATGATTTTTGGCTGCGATTTCAAAGCCTTTACGTAAAAGATCAGAGGCTATGACTTGAGGAGTATGCATTTCCCATAGATTGGAGTGATCTAGAGTGTTTTCAACAAACCCTAGTTCATTAGCTTGCTTAATTGTTTGCTTTACAGGTACTGCCAGGGCTGCTGCTCGATGTTCTCTTGCTGCAGCAAGGAGAGAGAGAAGATCCTCTTTAACAAGCAGGGGTCTAGCGCCATCGTGGATACAGATTAAGTCTGCTTGGGGATCGCAAGCGCAAAAACCATTCCATACAGAATCTTGTCTTCGTTCACCAGGCATGGCAAAAGAAATACGAGGATTCAGTAAATCTGGAAAATGAATGCGGAAAGGGACGTCGCAAACAACGACAATCTCTAAAATATCGGGGATAGAAGTGAAGAGATGAAAACTGTGTAAGACAATAGGAATTCCGCCTAGAGGCAAGAACTGCTTGGGGATATCAGCACCCGTGCGAGTACCTATTCCTCCAGCAAGAAGAACAACAGAGATAGAGCGTGATTTACTGGGCGATATCATCATAAAAAAGGGGCGCGATCCTTCGCACCCCTAAAAATAAATGCTTAAGAAAGATGTTTGCTGACGAGCTTGGTCATTTCAAACATATTGATCGTTTTTTTGCCGAGTACTTGAGCCAACTTGTCATCAGGAATGATATTGCGTTTGTTTTTTGGGTCTTGGCGATTGTTCTTTTTGATATACGCCCATAGCTTTTTTGTCACTTCGGTGCGAGGCATCGGCCCACGGCCTACGATTGCAGTGAGCTCTTCGCTAACTTTCATCGGCTGCATGAATTTTGATTCTTTTTTTTCTTTTGCCATGACCATAACTCCTTTAATGGATCAAGCGGGTTTAATAAAGGCTTTGCATGTCTCTAAAAGACACCAAATAATACATCCTCGTAGGACATCTTTTAGCTTGCCACTGGTATTATAGTCAAAAAAAATCGAGAGAGAAGGCTCTCTCTTGATCTTTATGGAAATTGCCGATTAAGCTTCTAAATTGCTTAACCACTGGTTTCAACGTGCAACAATCGATTTCAGGACAGTTTAAGAGACTTATTCCTCTAGTAGAGGAGTTACGTGAAGCAGAAGGATGGCAAAATAAGTTGGCTATCCTGAATCGCCAAGAGAATGTAAAATCTTTTTTTCAATCATCTTCGCCGGTGTTGGAATGGATGGAAGGGCTTGCTCCAGAATGCGAGGTCGTGCTGAAAGCCGTTATAGCAATTGGCCAGGCACCACACATTTTATCTTCAGGTAAATGGCCTTCAGATGGCAAGTCTCGGCTACAAGCACTCATAGAGCAACTTCTTGCTATCGAGAAATTTTACCATGAGATTGGTGGAGTTGTTGGATATCACTGGATGGTTTTGCAATTTTTAGATTGTCAGAGATCACCTTCTTTGTCTCAAGCAGAGGTCAATTTCCATCCTCCTCGGGGAACTGATATTAGCGAGGAGAGTGAAGAGGTGTTGAAGGCAATATTGTGGGGTATTGAACATATTCCCGTGATGGCAGAGATTTATCCTCTCGGTGGGGCAGCAGATCGCCTACGCCTTTATGATGAGGCTACAGGAATACCACTTCCAGCTGCACGATTACGTTTTGCTGGGAAGACACTATTAGAGCACCTTGTTTTAGACCTAGAAGCAAGAGAGTATCTCTATTACAAATTATATGGGACGCAATGTGTCGTACCCATTGCTATGATGATGTCTCCTGAGAAGGAGAATCAGGCACATATTCAGGCTATTTGTGAAGAAAAAGAATGGTTTGGAAGACCGAAAGAGTCGTTTTGCCTGTTTTCTCAACCTTTGGTGCCCACCATCAATAATCATGGGAACTGGTGTACCACTGGACCTATGAAATTATTGATGAAACCAGGTGGGCATGGCGTCATTTGGAAGTTAGCGCGCGATGCGGGAATTTTTTCGTGGCTGGGTGGTCTTGGTAAGAAGAAAGCACTTATTAGACAAATCAACAATCCCATCGCGGGGACTGATTATGGGCTTCTTGCTTTTTTTGGGATAGGGTGCAAACAGGACAAAGCATTTGGTTTTGCCTCTTGCGAAAGGCAGGTCAAGGCGAGCGAGGGTGTTAACGTTCTAGTCGAACGTAAAACAGATCAGGGCATTGAATATGTGCTCACAAATATTGAATATTGTGATTTCAGTCGATATGGCATTAAAGATGAGCCAAAAGATGAAGATGGTACATATTCAAAGTTTCCTTCGAATACAAATATTCTTTTTGCAGATTTAAACGCTGTGGAAAAGGCTTCTCTTAAAGCACCCATGCCCGGACTTCTTATTAATCTGAAAAAAACCTCGTTTTTACAAGAAAATGGACGTTGGAAGGAAGAGGAAATCGCCCGCTTAGAATCGACGATGCAAAACATTGCCGATCATTTTGCTCTTGTTGAAGAACAAGTCATTGGCAATCAAGTGCATGGAAAACTTCCTGCATATCTTACTTTTAATGAAAGACGTAAGACGATTTCAACGACGAAAAGAGAGTTTTCCTTAGGCTCTTCTCTTTTAGAAACTCCAGAAGGGTGCTTTCTCGACTGTCTTAGAAATGCACATGAACTTTTACACGATCATTGTCGGTTTAAACTGCCAGATATAACGGAGACTGTGGAGTTTTTTGTTAAAGGGCCCCCTTTTCTTTTTTTCTATCATCCAGCTCTCGGTCCATTGTATAGAATTATAGGGCAAAAAATCCGAAAAGGCAAAATGAACCGGTCGGCCGAATTGCAACTGGATCTTGCAGAATTGGATATGGAAAATTTAGATCTTAAGGGAAGTTTAATCATCGAGGCTACAGATCCAGTCGGAAGGCGAGATGCCCAGGGAATTCTGCGTTTTGACAAGCCTGGCGGGCGCTGTCAGCTGTACGATATTACCATACGGAACCGTGGTATAGATCGGCAGGCACATCAGACATTTTGGCGTAATGAGATTGTACGTAAGGAATGTTGTAAAATTGTCTTGCACGGTATGGCAGAATTTTGTGCTCGAAGTATTACATTGAGTGGTGATGTATGCATAGAAGTCGAAGATGGGTATCGAGTCACTGCGTTTCAAGGAGAAAAAGAAGTAGAGTTCTTGAAAGAAAAAATTGACAAGCCCTCATGGCAATGGAAGTATTCTATAGAGAATGGTCTGAAAATTGCGCTCTCAAAGGATTGAAAGCGCAATGATTTACTTGGAAGCTGTACTAAAACCTGGGTTCGTCGCTTTTGTGGATTATTTTGGCCGCTTTTCGACTCCAAAATTGGGGGGCTATATACCTTTGTCGATATTGCCCCCCAATCCTTTGGATCGAAAATCGACTCAAAAGAACCGCAAAATCGACTGAACCAGGTTTTAGTACAGCTTCTTAAGTCTAGACCGTTGCCGATGCCGGTGTAGGATTACTAAGAAATTTAGCAAATAGTAGACCTGCAATACCGATCCCTAAAGAAATTCCGAAGACGGTAAGCACCTGAGGATTTTGAATCACTAGATGTTTCATAGCACAAAAACAGCAGCAAGCAACTTCTATTGCCTTAGCGGCATATCCGGCTACAACATCTTTAAGATAGCAAACAGAGCGTCCGAGCCAGTTAGCTACTGTAATCGTTGCGTCAACAACAACTGCCCCTGCTTGATAGATAGCATTAGCTCCTTGAGCCAATAGTGCCTGTGTCATGAGATCCCCCTTACCGTGATGTAATTTTCAGGATTGATAAAATCTACATTAACGATCCCAAGAGTTATATGTAAAGGGGCAGTTAAGAATGGGATTTAAATCGTAAGTTTAGGATGCCCCTCAGCGGAGGTGTTTTTCAGAGATTGTCTCTCAGGAGATTTATCTCGTACGTGTGTTTGGGTATAAAAAACTGCAAGATATTCTAGGTTCTTTGAGGGAATCAGGAGGGGTAGCTCTCTTTCTCAGGCTTAATTTTTTAAATTTCTCGAGTTTGTCCGATGGGCTTATAGGAAGCTCGTTTTTGACTTTTTACCTTTTACAGGGTAACATATGAGCCTTATTAAGGGGATTTCTCAATGAACGAACAACAAGCTGAACGTCTTAAAAGCATCGAATCTCGTCTTCTCCATATGTGGAGGTATCTTTGACTTAGCTGCTAAAGAGCAGCGAGTGAAAGAACTTGAAACAGCAATGGAAGAGGCTTCTTTTTGGGATAACCATGAAGCTGCGCATCGGGTGATCGATGAGGCCAATGCACTGAGAGAGTGGACAATTCCTTACTTTGAGCTGCAGCGGCGGTTTCAAGACGTTAAATCACTACTTCCCGAAGCAGATGCTTCCGGGGATACATCGTTTCTGCAAGAGCTTTTCACAGAATTGGATAGTATCGATAAACAAGTTGGCCAACTTGAAATTAGAAAAATGCTCTCGGGAGAACTCGATGGCAAGCATTGTTATTTGAGTATCAATTCTGGAGCAGGAGGAACAGAATCTTGTGATTGGGCATTAATGCTTTTGAGGATGTATCAACGGTTTGCCGCAAGACGGGGGTGGTCAGTCGAAATGATCGATTCCGTTGAAGGAGAGGTGGCAGGGATCAAGAGTGCAACTTTGTACATCAAGGGACCTTTTGCTTATGGCTATTGCAAGGCAGAACGGGGAGTCCACCGTCTTGTTCGGATTTCTCCATTCGATTCTAATGCTCGGCGTCATACAAGTTTTTGTTCTGTTGATGTAAGCCCTGAGATCGATGACGATATCGACATTGATATTCGCCCAGAACAGATTCGAGTAGATACGTATCGTGCATCAGGCGCTGGGGGACAGCACGTCAATAAAACAGATTCTGCGGTACGAATCACCCATTTGCCAACAGGATTGGTAGTCGCTTGCCAAAACGAACGGAGTCAAATCCAGAATCGTGAGCGATGTATGAAGATGCTAAAGGCCAAATTATACGAGCAGGAAGTAGAGCAACGAGAAAAACAGCTTGCTTCGATAAGTGGCGAAAAGAAGGCTGTAGCTTGGGGTTCGCAGATTCGTAATTATGTTATGCAGCCTTACACTCTTGTCAAAGATACGCGAACAGGTTATGAGGAGGGAGATGTACAATCGATACTCGATGGAGAGATCGATGGCTTTATCGATGCTTATTTAAAAGAGTTTGGATAGTTCATGAAGCATCTTCCTGATGGATATGATATTCGTTACACTGTAGACGAGGATCTCAAGGCGCTACGCGACTGGCTTTTACAACCCGGGATGTTGCATTGGTTTCCAATGAATTCTGGGACAGAGTTAGAGGCGGCTTTATTGGGTTGGATAGGATTCTGTCGGTTCCAGGCTAGTTTAACTGCTTCTGTGGAAGAAGAGCCGTGTGCTATAGGGACTCTTTATCTCATGCCCTACAAAAAAGTAGCGCATGAGTGTTTAGTTAAGCTGATTGTAGCACCTAAGTGGCAGCGGTGTGGGATAGGCTCTTCAGTGATGAGAAACTTGATGCACTTAGCAAAGAAGCGATTTGGTATTGAGATCTGTTATTTAGAAATCGTCGAGGGTAACCCTCTAGAAGCCATTCTGCAGACGCTAGGATTTACATTAGTTGCAAAACAAGACATGTATTTTAAGGAAGATGGACGCTATTTTGCCCGTTTGGTGTATGAGTGCATTCTTAGCGAACAGCCCTTTTTGAGGGGGCAGTGATGTCAGCGTCTGAAATTGTTATTAGATCTTCCCGTCAGCATGAGGATGAATACCTTAAAAAATGGTTAAAGGAACCCAATGTATTACAATGGTTTCCTATGATAGACGATCGAGAAATTGATGATGCAATCGCTTACTGGTTGAGCTTTATTCCCATCGGAGCTTGCTTAACTGCAGAATGGAATGGTATGCCTTGCGGTATGGCGAATCTTTACATCCCGATCTATAAGAAAATAAGTCACCAGTGTCTTTTTTCTATTATCGTTGGGGAACTTTATCGGAATAAGGGAGTGGGTGCTGCTTTAATAGAACATCTAGAAAAGCTTGCAAAAGAGAAATTTCAGATCGAGCTTTTACATTTGGAAGTATACAATGGGAATCCAGCTATTCATCTCTATCAACGGATGGGGTACAAAGAGTATGGAAAACAGTACAGATTCATCAGAGAAGGTAATGTTTACATCGATAAAATTCTCATGCAGAAAAGGTTGATCTAAGAATGGCAGGCCATAGTAAATGGGCAAATATCAAACACCGCAAAGAACGAGCTGATGCTAAAAAAGGGAAGATCTTTTCGAGGATCACGAAGGAAATCATCAGCGCAGTCAAACAAGGCGGACCTGATCCCAAGGCGAATCCTCGTCTCAGAATAGCAGTGCAAAAAGCGCGAGCGCTCAATCTGCCTTCAGACAATATAGAGCGCAATATCAAAAAAGCCTCTAGTGCTGAGCAGGCCGATTTTTCAGAAGTCAACTACGAATTGTATGGGTACGGGGGCATTGGCATTATCGTTGAAATTATGACGGATAATAAAAATCGTACGGCCTCCGATATTAGAATTGCTACCAATAAGCGGGGAGGTACGATCGCGAATCCTGGAGCGGTGATGTTTAATTTTGATCGTAAAGGTGTAATTCGAATCGATAAAAAGAAAGCGGAAGAGAACACTCTATTTCTTGCCGCAGGAGAAGCTGGCGCTGATGATTTTGAAGTCACTGACGAAGTGTTCGTTATTACGACGCCTCCAGATGCCTTGTTTCAAGTCAAAGAAAAACTTGATCAAATGGGTATTGAAGCTGAAGAAGCAGAACTTGAGATGGTTCCTAAAACATATGTTGAATGTGATGAAGAAACTGCTAAGTCTAATCTAGCTTTGATTGAATGGCTCGAAGATCTTGATGATGTCGACGCTGTTTATCACAATATGAAATAGTTTTATTTGCAATTGCAAAATCAAACATATCTGAATGTCTTTACACGGTGATGATAACTGTGTACAATTCGTTATAATTTTATCTATTAAGGTGTTTATGGTGGCTTTTCAGCAGTTCCATCATATGGCTAACATCTCTTCTGAAGGAACCCCGCTAGTTTTAGAGGGAAATAGTTCTTCTAGACGCATTGTAGTAGCGCAGAAGGGAGTTTCTTCTGTATCTCAGGGCAGAACGTGGGAAATATTCCTTCAAGCAGCTAATACGCAATTCGGAGTCAATAAGGTAAAACACATTTTTACCCGGTATGGGATCAATACGCAGACTATGATTCAGCAAGCGCGGCCGCTTCTGGCTAAACATGTGCATATGTTAGAAGTAGGTGTTTCTTGCGTGCATCGTGAAGATCTGGATAGATATGCAGGGTCTGCTAGAAATAGTAGCCTTTTAGCCCCCTCAAGGATTCAACAATTAATCCATAAACATATCCCTGTACCATGCAATCGTCTTAATGTGGCTCCTTTTCAATTAAGTGGTACCCCTACTTCTACGAAAGCATTTTTCTTCCACGATCCACATCTTATGGACCAGGAGATGCAGCTTCTTTTTAGCGACATAGGGAATCTTCCTCACCGATATGCCTATCTCGAACGTCTTTGTAAGGGGATTATCCCGAGAGAATTGCCGGTGGGTATGTTGGTTCCAGCTCCGGATCCTAGTGGTCATAAGGGGGCATTGGATTACTATGAAATTTACGACGTGATTACAACGGGTGACGGGTTGGTTGCCTATGCTTTTAAACCTCTGTCAAAAAGCTCTAGATTACAACCAATGATTCTATTCAGAGGGTCTCCTTATCACCTCTCTGGAAATGATGTTCTCGAGACTTGGCTAAACAATATGCAGAAAAATATCGGGTGGCTTGGTTATCAATCTTCGCGTGGTAAATTAGCTAAACTTGCTCATGACACTGACTTTTGTGGTAAAAATCAAAGAATTACAGTAGGAGGTTTTAGTTTGGGAGGGGCCTTTGCTCAGCTTTTCACTGCTGACCATCCTGAAAGAATAGCCGAAGCCATTTTTTTCAATGATCCTAGCATAGATGCTGAGACAGCAGATATGTTTTCCGCTAAGATAAATTCTATGAAAAAACTGCCAACCTCTATGAAAGTGCGTATATTTCGCACAAAAGGGGATTTTGTGCATTACGCTAATGAAAAGCACTTATTCTGTGATGTACATCACCCTCAAATAGATATTCGGTTAACGGAAATCGAACCTAAACCAAATCTGACAACAAAACAACGGCATGGATGGCGACATTTTGACTGTGCGATTCCAGGCAACTATACAGAAAGAGTCTTTACACGATCTGGGGATCTCGACCAAAAATTGAATAATGCAAAACGAGGCGAAGAGGTTTTGTGGTATGAGAGGGTCCGGTTGTTCTTTGGGTCATACCTGATTTTTCCAGTATTCTATATTTTGAGCCGGATTTTTCAGTACATCGAGCAGAAAACCGGTCTTGCTGTTTTAAGACATACAGTTCCTAAGAGATCATCTACACTCAGGTGATTACTCCCTTGCCTAAAAGCAACGGCGTCAGGGATAAATCCACTTGAAAGGCTCGGAAGTGTTATTTTTTCAAACACTTCCGAACCAATGGAGAAAGAGTTTACTTTAACTATTTATTGAGTTGATAACGCAGCATTTACGTACGTTACATATTCATGATCTTTTTTTGCGAATGCAGGAAAGGGTGTATATTCTGATAAAACAGCCATTTTTAACTCCTTAAATTATTTTGTTTTTATTTTTATTAAATATTCTGTGTCGGTTGTTGTATTGTTCTAACAATCGACGAGTCGAATTATAAAACAACGAAAGTTAATTGCACATAATTATAGCGATGTTTATATGATAAAGGAAATATGAAGTCGATTAAATTTATTACTTTATTTGCTGTGGCTGATACTAGGTTTGATTCCTTCTAAATCAGAGGAAAGAACTCGCAGCGCTGGTTATTAGCGATAATCCCGGCTTTCTAATTCGCCAATAGCGATTAGTTCTTCTTTTCCGGTCTTTCTATAGACAAATTCTCGATCGGCTGACAGTTTGCCATCCACTAGAACGGCGAGTCTACGTGTATTAGTCCTGGATAAGGTGTTGTGAACAAAAGACTTTATGTCGTCATGAGAAATTTTTTGGACGCTCTCAATGATCTTTGGGTAAAATGCAAAATCTGCTTGGTATTCAAAGGTTAAGCTAGCCATGCGTTGGGCCATAGCTTGCAAATTTTCAGGAGGGAGGCTGAGTTCTTGCAAAAGCATAGAACGTGTTTTTATAAATCTCTCGGGAGTGATTAATTGATTGAATTCCTGATCGAGTTCATCTAGGAAAAGATCAAACCTTGCTAACAGTTCTTCCGGCTGGTGGCTGTTTGACTGTACTAAAAATAACTGAACAAGCTGGCCTTCTAGATCTTTTTCTTTGGCCATGGCTATATATGCTGTTTGTTGTTTGGTGCGAAGGCGATCGAAAAAAAGCTCGTGCAGAAATCGATTTGAAATGAGTTGTTTAGCACGCGCATCATAAGAAAAAGGCCCCTGCTGGATAGCAAGTAGAGCAGCTTTTCCCAGACTGTCTGTGGATTCGACAATAACAAAAGGCCCTTTTTCTGCAGGTAAAAGACGTACTTTCCTTTTAACAATGGCTGAATCTTCAAGGGGAGATGCATTGAGATCTAATATAAGCTGTGAGGAGAGCGTCATCGCTTCTTCACTCAAACAATTGCCGTAAAGAAAACCTTCGATAAAAGCGCGTTGAAATAGTTGTTGGTTAAAAGTGGAGAAATCCTCATAGGAGACGCTTTGTATAGCGGTGAATTTTTGCGCCTGTGTAGGTGTATCAGAGAGTAAAAGATTATCTAGGAGTTCTTTAGCCTGCCAACAAGGAAGTTCCTTAGAAGCGTTAGCATAAGTGCTTTGAAGCATTTCTTTATACACTAAGAAATTTTCTTTGGTCGTAGAAAGCGTTTTAAGCTGAGTGAAAAGGGTGTTTGCCAATGCAGGTGCTTTTTCGCTGTAACCATCAAGACTAAGCTGGACAAAATGGTGTCCTGCAGATAGGGAGGCATGTAATCCCGCTAAGGATGCCATATACAGGGTGGGATGGAGATGTTCTTGATATGATTTACAAAAAAGATCTGCTAGTACAGCACTCTTAGCAGAACCATCGATGAGAGGGGTATGGATTCTAAATGTCATAGCTATTTCTGGGACATCGTAGATCGTATCTCTTTGGTAGTAGATCTTTGCGTGATCATTGGAGATCAATAAAGAAGGTTCAGTGAGTGATAGATCGTTTTTTGGTAGTAGAACTAGTTGCTGTGGAACAAAGGGATTGGTGGGAGATGGCAAGGGGTATTCTGAGATGGTTGCTTGCCACGAGGTAAGCGTCTTCTTCTCCAATGGGATCAAAGAAAATTCAGCACTCAGCCATTGTTCTTTTTGATCTGTTGGATAATTGCTTAAGCTGGGATCAGCTGTCAGCATGTAACAACACTGTTGAGGTGTTAGAGAGGAAAGGAGTTCCTGAAAAAGAGCCGAATTAAAATTTCCAGGAATTAATGATTTTTCCGGAAATGTACCCAAACGTTCATCAAACACTCTTAGGCTCAATTGTTGTACAGTATCAAAAGCATCTTGGCGTGTTTGATATTGATAATGAAGAAGGGCTAGTTGTCTCATCTCATTAAATCGTTCTTGAGGATCGCTCTGACGCACTTGTTCTAGAGTTTCAAAAGACATTTGAATGATGCGATCTTTATTCCGAATGCCTTCTTCAGTGAGTTCGAAATTGAGGCCAAAAAGGATGTTATTGGCAGAATGTTTTTCAAAACCAGCCTTGCCTTCTTGGATCCATCCAGCGTTCTTCAGTGTATCGATCAAACCGCCCTCATGGGGACTGTTAAGGAGATAAGCAAGGAGATCCAGGGTGTTTTCTGTGTCATGGCGATTAGAGACAGGAGATAGTTCCCAAACCAAAGAGAGTTCCTTGATGTCGCGAATTGGTTTAATAGCGACAATGGAACCTTGTTGGTTTTTCGAAAACATCTGGCCACGTGTCTTTGTAATGGGGGTTGAAGGGAGGCTCTTTGGCACTAGAGAAAACTTCTCAACAACAAGATCAATGAGTTTCTCTTTAGAGAGAGGAGAGACTACAATGACTACCATATGGTCTGGAGCGTAGTAACGAGCAAACCATGATCGAAGTACTTCTTGAGGAATGCCTCGTAGTGTATTGGCATTCCCTATGGAGAAGCCTTTGTTTGGATGTTCAGGGTTGCCGATTTGTTTAAGAACAAAATATTGTCTCCAGCCATCGTGTTCGATGTTTTTAGCATATTCTTGATCGATAGCATGGAGTTCTCGTTCAAGGCTGGAAGTGCAGAGGAGGGGATCGATAAAAAAATGTGCTAGGCGATCAAAAGCACCTTCAAATCCATCGTGATTGGCGGCAAACATATATACAGTGCGATCACTGGCCGTGAATGCATTATTCTTTCCTGAACATTCGGTAATATACTGGCTAAAATCATTTTCACCCGGATACGCCTTTGTCCCCATAAAAAGAACATGTTCTACGAGATGGGCCATACCGGGATATTCAGCTGGATCATCCCAAGAACCCACTTGGACAGCTACAGAAACGGCAGAGTGCTTAGAATCTGGGTCAGAGATGATATAGGCTTCAACACCATTATTTAAGAGGATCTTAGCGATCTCTTGCTTTTGCATACTCGGATTTAGAAGAGGGACTTTCGCCTCATTCTCAATAAGGACGTATGGGCTTACAGCCTCATCAACGGCTTTAATGGGTGTTGTTGAGATAGTGAGGATCGGTATCAGCGCAAGTATCCAATAAGCGTTCATCCGGATCCTCCATTAACGTAAGGTTTTATAATCCTGTACAACTCTATTCCAGATTTGTTCGGCGCGACAAGCTCGTCTTTGGTACTTATCGGGATGGTCGCATCCCTCATAGTGTTCCATATCCACTTTAGGACCGAAGCACAGTTGAATACCACCTCGTTTTGTTTTTCGCAACTCACCTAATTCTACTTGAATGGTTTGGGGGGGAGGGAGAAGAGAGTAGGTTTTCAGAGCTAGCGTGTAAAAAAATGTAGGACGACGAGATTTTAGAGCCATTAAGTAGAACATTTCGATGCTTTGTGGATCGAAGGAGGCTACTTCAACTACGCCCTCTTCGTTAGGGCGGTCTCTACCGCCGCTTGGAGCAACATAGATACATTTCCCACCTTCAGATAGTAGCTCTGCCATGCGTTCCATGGTTCGCTTGTTGTGAAGCTGTTTTTGCATTTTGAGTTCTGGTGGTTGGTCGATGTAACGCTTGGAGTAGATGCAAAGAAGATTACGGCCGAGGCTAAAGGGGGCGGCTAATGGGTCTGTAATCACTCTTTCTCCTGCGACAAAGATCATGTGCTCACCAAGCTTAGGAAAGGAGGATTCAAGGAGTAGGCTGATCGCTTGGGGATCTCCTTCGATTTGATGGTTGGCAAGTAGGATTACATTATCCCCATTGTTCACGAGAAGGTCGATTTCTTTGGCATAATCAAGACCAAGAGCTTTAGATTGAGTGGGATCGACAAGGGGTCTTAAAAAATCAAGGCCAAAGGCGTAATAATCAAAAGGATGACGGATCTGCACATGGTAAGGTTGAAAAGCATGGGGATTGGTGATCTGTTTAATGATAAGATCTAAGAGGACATCGAATAATTCACTACATTGTGTTTTGGAGAATCCTGTTGAACTCACTTCGTTAAGGTAATCTTCATAGAAATACTGAAGAATAGTAGCGTATTTATCGGAAATCGTCCCTTGTTTCAGGTATTGTTCAAGTTTTTTGGAAATAGCCACGGTTAGACCTCAAGACGTTTTCCACTAGTAGTAGAGTAGAAATGAAAATCATTAAGGTGTAGTCCATCATTGATCGCAAAAACCAGCTGGGCGTTGCTCTTTTCAGCAAATTTACGCAAGTAGTCTTTATCAGTGTGATGTAGATAGTGATCCACTTCGGGATGGCAGACGAGTTCCAGTGCAAATTGTTGTTGTTGGTTGATGATTCTTTTTAGGGCGCGCTCGATCTCAATGGATGTACTTTCAAAATTCTTAATCGTTCCGCTACCTGAGCAATAAGGGCAGGCCGTAAATACCGTTTGGACTAGTGACTCGCGGCTTCTTTGACGTGTCATCTCAATCAAACCGAATTCACTCATGCCCAAGATAGTGCATTTAGCAGAATCTTCCTTCATGGCTTCTTTAAGATGGTCAAGAACGCGGCGTTGGTTTTTCCTTGACCGCATGTCAATAAAATCGCAGATAATAAGGCCTCCAATGTTGCGTAGGCGCAGCTGTCGCGCAATTTCTTCAGCGGCTTCCATGTTAATACGCACAAGTGTTTCTTCAACGTCGGAGGGGCTACTTTGATGTGAACTGCGCCCAGAGTTGACGTCAATAGTAGTCATCGCTTCGGTACGATCAAAAAATAGGTAGCCTCCGCTAGAGAGCCAGATTTTTCGTTTAAGAGCTCGTTCAATTTCTTTCTCGACGTTAAATCGATCAAAAATAGGGGGTTTATCTCGATATAGCTCCAACTTTAGAGCGTGCTCGTTTTTGTATTTATCGTAGAGCTTTTTACAGGTTTGGTAGGTGGCATAATCATCTATTAAAATGCGGTCAAATTTCTTATCGACAGCTGTCATAACAGCTCGTTTAATGAGATCTGATTCTGCATATAACAGTGTTGGACGAGAAGATTTTTCAAAGCTTTCCACAATGCCTTGCCAAGTGCGTAAAAGATCCGTAGCTTCATCAACAAGCATTTCTGTTGTGGCATTGACGCATGCTGTGCGGCAGATAAGGCCCATATCCATGGGCATTTCGAATGCGCGGATGATTTTTTTTAAACGATCTCGAGCTAGACGGTCTTCGATTTTTCTGCTCACGCCTCGATGGGGACTGTTGGGAAGAAGTACTAGGTAACGTCCTGCAATAGAGACATTAGAGGTTAGACGAGCGCCTTTAGAACCAATGGGTTCTTTGACAACTTGGACGAGTACAGGTTGGTCGATTTTGAGTAATTGAGCGATGTCCTGGTCTTTTTCTTTTTTGTTCTTAGTAGGCTTTGAAGGAGCCTTCTCATCCATTTCAAAATCCATGTCGAACATTTCTTGAAATTTTTGGGTATTTTCTAAGATATCGGAAATGTGGATAAACCCATTTTCGCCTTCATTAATATCGATGAAGGCTGATTGGATGTTGTGCAAAATATTTGTCACCTTGCCTCGATAAACGTTGCCTGTGAGCTGACGGCTTTTTTTTCGTTCAACGATAAGGTCATACAGTTGACCATGTTTAAGGTGAGCATAGCGGATTTCTTTGGATTCTACGTTGAGAAGAATTTCTTCCATGAACCGGCCTGGGAATGTAAGATCTTGAAGGTCAAATCTTAGGTGAACTGGCTTTAAATTGCCAAAGGATTTGGCCATCTGAGTCCCATGAAATTAAAGAGAGCTGTATAATTGGGCTTAGACGCAAACTTTGGATTTTCATTGATGTCTTTAGGTGCTTGGTAATTTATTTTTAGGGAGCGAATCTCCTGCAAGGCTCTTAAAGTACTAGGGGGGGGGTTGAGAGATAGCGGATGCGGTTGTTTACTGTAGGGCTAAAAGAGAGAATTTCCTGCATGGGGGCATCGTGCTTTAGTTGGTGTTTTTTATAATAACACATGGCAGCTTCTATGAATTCCATATCTTTAATTGTAATAGAAGGATCTGATAGGGCCTCGAGAATCCAAGCAGCACCTTCAGCAAGAGTTTCAACGATTTTATCGCTTAGAGATTCCACAAAGGGATGAACCCAGTCTTTGACTGGGGTTTCTAAAACTGTAGTTTCACTTTTATGATAATGAGAATTTTTTGGAGCAAGAGCTATGACCGGAATCTTATTTAATTTTGCCCACATCATTTCAGCTCCAACGCCAAGACCTCGTCGCTCACGAACGTCGACGAAAACAAAATCGCAACTAAATACTTGAAGCATGTCACGTCCAAAAACGGAACATTGATCTGATAGGTCATCTCCACGAAAAGCAGGGTTTAAAAAGGAAACTTCGTGTGGAGCTAAAAGAGATTTTAAGTCGTACATTTCCTTGTCACTCCAGAAGGAGTCATCGGATTTTTCATGATCTTTTTTGATGCTACCGGCCAAATAAATCGCAATGTGATGTTCCATAAAATTCTCTATAAAAAGGTGATTGTAATCGCTAAGTTATTTCTTAAATAGCGAAGAAAGGGACCAGTGGTGAGTTTCTGAAGAAAGTTCAGATTTAACATGCTCAAGAAAATTATGAGCAAGTAATCGGCTTATTGCCTTGAGACTTTCTCGGAAAGCAGTAGGGCTGCCATCTCCATGGCATTTCATAACAACCCCATCAACGCCAGCTACAACAGCTCCAGGATATTCGGCATAATGAAGACGTTTACGTAAAGTAGACAGGTTAAGTTGGGGTTCGGAAATGTTCCCCTCAAGTTGACTAAGAATAAAAGAGGCAATTCCTTCAGCGGTTTTAAGGAAGACATTTCCGGTAAAACCATCAGTGACAAGGACATCCACAATGCCATTAAATACGTTCCTTCCTTCAATATTTCCAATGAAGGTAAGGTTAGGTGGTGTTGTCTTGTTGAGTTGCTCTAATAGTTGGTAGGCATTGCGTATTTCAGGTGTTCCCTTGCCAGCTTCAGCGCCTATATTGAGTAGTCCGACAGTTGGGTGCTTAATCCCGCGGCTTTTCTGATAAGCAATGCCCATAGCGGCATACTGAAGTAAGTGTTGTACTTTAAAGGAGGGGTTAGCGCCGACATCAAGAACAGCAATTGGATGGAGTTTTGTTGGCAATAAGGTTAGGAGAGCAGCGCGGTCGATGCCTGGTAATTTAGGTAGCAGGAGATTCGCAGAAGCGATAAGAGCGCCCGTATTGCCTGCAGAAATCAAAGCATCAATAGTTTTGGATTGTAGCGATTTCATCGCCATAAAGAGGGAGGATGTTTTTTTGCGTCTTACTGCAAAAAGAGGATCCTCATCCATAGTAATCACCTCGTTTGTAACGCAAACGGTCACCTGTTCGTGAGCAGGAATTTCATTGAGAATTTCCTGTGTTCCGAAAAACACAATGGCAATTGAAGAGGGAATTTCAGGAAAAATGGCGATAATGGCTTTGGCAATATCGATGGGTTGCGCATCGCAACCCATCAAATCGATACCAATACGAAAGATCTCTTGAGAGGAGAGATTATTCTTCTTTTGCATGGATTACGGCGCGGCCGTCGTAAAATCCACAGTGAGGACATACTCGGTGAGTAATGCATTTTTTGCCACAGTTGTTACAGGCAGAAGCATTACAAGGGGTCTTAGCGTGATGAGCACGGCGTGAATTTTTGCGTGCATTTGAACTACGATTACGTGGTACGGCCATAAAAATCCTTCAGACTACGAAGTTTGGTAGAGGGAGCATAACAAAGAGCTGGTTTTTTGTGAACATTCCTCAGCTAAAGCAGAAGGCTTCTCCCAAGAGCAGCTTTCACCACCACGAGGGACCGACTACTGATAGTTGTACCCAATGTACAACAAGGGCTTTTAGAAGCTGTACTAAAACCTGGGTTCGTCGCTTTTGTGGATTATTTTGGCCGCTTTTCGACTCCAAAATTGGGGGGCTATATACCTTTGTCGATATTGCCCCCCAATCATTTGGATCGAAAATCGACTCAAAAGAACCGCAAAATCGACTGAACCAGGTTTTAGTACAGCTTCTTAGGGATTGGATACCCAAGCTATCTATTCCGAGAGCTAAAACTTATTAACGGTCTGTTTAGAGGAGCTCGCCTCAAACAGCTCCGACAACTGTGGGAACAGTCTACCAGAGACCAAAAGTTAAAAACAAGGGGCGCCTTATAAATTAGTAAATGGAAAATAAACAGGATCTTGGGTTTTATCCTGGGGTTTTCTGAGATATTTCGCTACTTTTGGGCGTTCAGGACACCGGCCTTCATGGCATTCAGCAAAAGTAGGTACTTCAAGCAAAATCGTTTCTCTGAGGAGTTGTGTATAGTCAAAAATATGATTAATGATTTCAGCGACAGGCTCAACATGGGTAAAATTTTCTATACGTATGGGGAGAGAAAATAATTCATTACAAATTGCACAAGGTATCATGATTTCGGTAGAAATTTGTAGCTGTACAATCAGGTGATCATCCGATAGATAGGTCTTTCCCTTCACTATAATAGGGAAAGGAAAGCGGAGTTCTTGTTCTTGAATTTCCAGAAAATCAGGGGCGGTCGTTTCTTCGATGAAAAGAGTTTGTCCTTCTTTAAAACGATCAATAAAGATGCACAATTGAGACATGGATCCTACCTCATCAAAGATGGTTTAGTATTGAAAGGGCCGCTTCATGACTAGCATCACGCTGGCCAAGTCGGCTTAAAATATCACGACATTGTTCCTTGCACCGGGCATAGGCAAGATCGTCATTTAGAAAATGCGTTGCTTTCTCCAAGAGGGTCTCTTCTGTGAAATTCGGACCGAAGAGTTCGGGGAAAATTTCCTGATTCCCTATGATATTCGGAAGAGCATAATAGGGTAAGCGGATCCTCAGCAAGTATTTTACAATAAAGAGATCTAACTTGGAAATCGCATACACGACCACGGTAGGGACTTGAAGCAATGCTAGTTCAAGCGTTACAGTTCCCGATTTTGCTAGTGCAAGTACGCTTTGTTTCATGAGGTCATAAGAGCGATCTGCTCCCAAGAGAGTTATCGTTGTGTGTTCTTGAAGGCCGCTGCGGAGAAGATGATCATGTAGAAAAGGAAGAAAACAGGATTGGCTATAAGAAAGGGCAAAATGAAGGTCTGGGTAAAGTTGATGAAGTCGGTAGGCCACCTGCAACAACAATGGCAGATTGCGTTTGAGTTCTTTTAGGCGGCTGCCAGGAAAAATGGCAATAAGTCGCTTGCCTTGAGGAATATTTATTGCTTGAAAACGATGTTCTTCTAAGCTTGAGACTAGAGGATGGCCAATAAATTCGACCGGAAGGTGTGTGTGTTCGAAATAACTAGCTTCGAAAGGAAGAATGCTAAGTAGCCGTGAGTAGTATGTTGCCATGAAAGGAATTCTCTTTTTCCCCCATGCCCATACGCTCGGGCAAATATATTGAAAAATCTTGCCCATATACCCCTTTTTACGCAGGGCCTTTGCTAAACGGAGATTAAACCCTGGGTAGTCAATCAGTACGACCATTGGTGGTTGATGATCGAGAATCATTTTCAATACCTGCCTAAATTGCTTAAATAATTTGGGCAATGCAAAAAAAACGTCGATAAATCCCATGACTTGAAACTGTTCTGTAGGAAGCAAACAGGTAAAGGGTTCTTTACGCATCTGTTCGCCGCCGACACCATATACCTTTAATCCAGGGTTCAGTGAAAGAAGGGCCTTGAGCAGTTTGCCCCCATATAAATCACCACTTTTTTCCCCAGCAAATATAAAGACATCAAAGGTATTAGACATGAGCGGCACCAAGTTGTTTAGCCATCCATGAGGCGCCCTGGTGGAAAATATGTTCAGAGGTTCCATGCCCTAAGTAGCCGATAGAAGGGCTGATGATGAGTTCGATTTGAGGAGAACGTATTTTTTTTTGATAGGCTGTTTCTGCTAAACCCTGGACGAAGGCGAAACAAGAAGCGGTGCTGACGCGTTCATCTCGATTGCCAATATATAAACGTATCGTTTTATCAATAAGATGTTCGTAACAATGGGCAAGGTCTAAGCGATCTACTAGAGGATGAGGTGTAATAGGAAAAAATTCTTTTGCAAGACTTAAGCGTGTTAATGGAGCAAATCCAAGCACAGTACTGAACAAAGGCGATTTTGCAGCAGCATGAATAGCAAGAAATCCTCCTCGGGATAGTCCGCAGATGCCTAAAGTAGAGGCTATATTTTTTTGCACGAGCATAGTGGCTGCTCGGCAAATAGTATCGACGAAGGGAGAGAGAATATCCTCATGATGAGCAAATCGTTCTGCCCATTCCTTTAGAGCATGCTGGGGTTCTATAGGAGGTTCATGGGCTGGCAACGTAAGAGAAAAAACTCGAAGTTGATAGTTCTTTTCAAGAAAAGCGACGGGTTGGTTAAAAGGATCAAGAACAAGGCTATCATGACCAGAGATGGCTAGATAAAAAAGAGCTGGCAATGGGCCTTTGTTTAAATCGGGACCCACCCAATGAAGATCTATATCGCCTGGGAACAGGATGGAAGGAGTGGACATGGAATGACCGATCAAGAGGCATCCCCATCTGCGGGTCGCGAGGAGGGGGGGCGTTTTTTTCTTTGGCGGCGCCTACGGCGAGGCAAAGGGTGATCAGGGGAGACAAGTATCTCTTGCCATTCTTCCCAAACCATTTGCAGTCCAGGTTCAATAGTAGCTCGAATCTCAAGAAATTTGATGGCTAAAGGAAAATCTGGATCAGTGGGAATACGAAAACGGTGTTGTTTTTTCTTTTCAAATGGGGTGAGTCGATATTGAGAAACCAGAATCGAGGCTAATCCATATTTTAATCGTCTTGGAAGTCTGCAAAGAGGAGGAAAAAGCTCATCAAGCAGTATAAAGGCCTCGTTCTGGATTTCACCTAAATGGGGGAGTTTATCACGGTCTAAAAAACGGGTCTTGAGTCTTTTTTCAAAGCTAGGAAACGTGAGACAGGCAAGAAGGATCGTGCGGTCGAGAAGAGGTTGGTGGGGTTGATGAAATGTTGTATCGACTTCTTGCAGGTATTGATAAATGTCTTCTCCCGCAGCGGTTTCTAGGAATTCTCCGAGAGCTGGGAAGATAAGTTGTAAAAGGCCATGGTGTGTGATCAATGAAAAAAAAGAGCGCGCAGCACCTGACTCTAACATGCGTAAGAGTTCTTCAAGCACTCGAGCTGGAGCGCTTTTAACGATGTCTCCACGACACTCCGCCAAAGCAATTTTGGCTTCGTCATCGATATCAAACCCAAAACGGGCCTGAAACTTGAGCAGGCGGATCATTCTAACGGGATCTTGCTTAAAGCGTAAATAAGGTTGTCCGATGGTGCGCAATCGCCCCCGTTTGAGATCAGCATACCCATCAACAAAGTCGATGATTGTGTTGTTGAAGGGATCGTATAAAAGGCCGTTGATTGTAAAATCTCGGCGTAGGGCATCTTCTTCCGGAGTGCCCCATTCATTATCGCGGATGATCAGACTATCTGAAGCGATGTCTCCAGAGCGAAACGTGGCAACTTCGATGATTTTCCTTCCAAAGCGGACATGTGCCAGACGGAAACGGCGACCAATCAACAGACAATTACGAAATACTTTTTTTACTTCTTCGGGTTTTGCGGAAGTAGAAATATCAAAATCTTTCGGAGTTTTTCGCAACAGAAGATCGCGTACACTTCCCCCCACAAGATAGGCAGTATAACCAGCATTTTTCAGTTTTTCCATAACGTAAAGAGCATCCTTATCGACTTGGTCGATAGGAAAGTTATGCTCGTCAGGATGATAAATCTTCTGTTGCACTATTGGATCTTGAAAGGTTTTAAATAGGAATTCAATCTGCTAGTTCTTTTGTAATTGCTCTTTTCGAGGTTTTCCGCGCCTTTGAAACGATCTTCTCAAGAATTTGAGAAATTTTTTAGCATCTAGTTTTAGACCCAAACAATCTCAAAAACCCCCAACTTCAGGACGAGGTCTATTGAGAATTCTCTAGGAGCTTACTAAAAAAGTCAAGTAAGGGACTGTGTAATAATAAAATGAACAAGTGCCCTAGAGCAAGATTCTTTACTGTCGAATAGTCGTAATCGCCTAAATATCAATGTGATACATGTTTTTATGAGGCCATTAATCCCAAGGTTTCAGAGTTGTTCATGCATTCCTTTTATTGCTGCACAACTCCTGCAAGTAAAAAACTTCGTTTCTATTAAACGTCGTAGATTTTAAACTCTTCGGGAATGGCACACCGAATATATTCATTTTTTAACGGAACTCTTTTAGTTGCAGGTACAGCCATTGGGGCAGGTATGTTAGCCTTGCCGGTGGCCACGTGTCTTGCTGGTTTTTTACCGGCGTGTATTGTCTATGGCATCTGTTGGTTGTTTATGGCAGCTACGGGGTTATTATTGCTTGAGGTATGTCTTTGGATGCCGGAGGATGCAAATATTGTTTCAATGGCCTCTCATCTTTTAGGGCCTGCCGGTAAGATGGTTAGTTGGGTTCTTTACCTCTTTCTTTTCTACTGCCTTATGATTGCATATACCTCCGGAGGAGGAGGGTTTATAAAGGCTTTAGTCAGCTCTCTCACTCAGTACTCTTTGCCGCATTGGACAGCGCTTTTGCTGTTTGTTGGGATATTTTCCCCTGTTGTGCATCTAGGTGCTAGATTCGTTGATCGTGCTAACTCTATTCTGATGATTGGTCTGATCGTGACATATGTTGGATTTGTCGTGCTCGGTTGGAAACATATCATTCCGACTAATCTACAAACTGCGGACCTATGGCAAGGAATGGTAGCATTGCCCATTGTCTTTTCGGCCTTTAGTTATCAAGGCATCATACCAAGTCTTACTACGTATTTGAGACGCAACACGGCATTAGTAAAACGTGCTATTTGGTTTGGAACAGCGCTGCCTCTTGTTATTTACATTATTTGGGAGGGGTTGATTCTTGGTATTATCCCTGTTAGGGGGGAACATGGATTGTTCCTTGCGAAGGAAATGGGAGTTTCTGCAATTGACCCTTTAAAGTACTTCTTGTCTTCTTCATTAGTTACCTCGCTGGGGCAAGGATTTGCATTTTTTGCATTGACGAGTTCCTTTCTTGGCGTGAGCTTAGGGTTGATAGATTTCTTGGCAGATGGGTTTAAAATTTCCAAAACAGGCATGAATAAGTGGTTTCTCAGTTTAGCGGTATTTACGCCTCCCTTTTTCATTGCACTGGGTAACCCGGCCATTTTCCTTTCTGCATTAACCTATGCAGGAGGTATCGGATGTGCTCTTCTTCTTGGATTGCTGCCGGTTGTAATGGTATGGGTTGGACGGTATCACAAAGGGTATAGAGGGCATGTCCAACTCCTAGGTGGAAAGCCATTTCTTATTCTATTAGCACTTTTTGTGCTGTTTGAGCTTCTCATCGAACTCAAACATACGAGTTATGGATAGGTCATTGTTATAAATGTCGGTTAATTTCTGATTCAGGAATCACAGGTGCTTCAGGGTGATTGATCCCTTCGCACTGTTTAGCCGCCTCTTTCCAAGCTTCTGGAGAGGAAAGATGCTCAGGCCACCAAGGAAATGTTCGGCATTGTTTGGGTCTTGCAGAGTACACTTCGCAACGATTGCCTTTTAGAAAGACGCAGTCGTAGGTTTTGCGGTCCTCTTTAAGAGAAATTCTGTGAAATAATTGCCTTGTATAACGATCAAAAAACTCTTTTCTAGAGATCTTAAGGTGATCGATAAGTTGAGAAATATCTTCTTCGCTAAGCCATACGTATCCAGGGCCACCAGTACAACACTGTCCACAGCCAGTACATTTGAAATTTAGTCCATCTTTATACCAAGGGTTCTCCATCAGAGGAAACTCCATGTTAGTTGGCGAAAGGGTCGCCAGGTTGATTGTGGTGTGCCATGGTTGCAAAAGGCCTGTACTTTTGCATGGTGAGGCATAAGATCAAGAAGATTCCAGCTGCCTCGTTGGAGGTCTGCAGTGCTGCCGCTGTCGAGAATAATAGGCAGTCCATTTGACCTAAGATCTGCCACACAATGTTTGTGTGTATGACCGTGAAGGTAAAAGCGCACATTGGGGAATTGTCGTAATAATGCTTTTAGAGCTGGGGCTCTTTCTAGGGTTTTTGAGTTTCTTTCATGCTGGAAAAGAGGGAAGTGGTTGATCATGAGGATGTTTTTGGAAGTTGGAATACGGCGTAAAACTTTTAAGAGTTTATCTTCATGGCTCTGAGTAAAAGATCCTCGGGACGAGGTGAGAGAAGTAGCCAATGCAGTGTCGAGAGCTATCATTGTCCAAGAGGCGTTGAGATCTATGGCTGCGAGTCCATCATTTCTCAAACTCAGATCATTCCCCTGAATATCTGGAAAGTAATCATAGAAGCGCTTTTTTTTCCAGGCGCCTTGCGTATAGTGGTCATGATTGCCAGGGATGGAGATCACCTTGATTTGGAGACTTTGCATCTGGTCAAGAAATTCCTTTGCCTTCAAGAATTCTTTGTTCAAACTAGTCGTTGATAGATCTCCTGTAACGACAACGAGATCTACTTTTATCTCGTGGAATAAGGAGACTAGTGGAAGGAGTCGTTGTGGAGCTAAAGCATGTTTTCTGGAAACAATAAGATTGAGGTTGCCAATCCATCTTTTAGAGAAAAATTGCAGAGGGGAGAAAGACACCTTAGCAAAATGCAAATCGGAAATGTGAGCGACCCGGAGCTTATCCATGGGGGACTGAGGATACACGGTTTCCCCATTAAAATTCAACTTTTGGCTCGTCTTTTGCCCATTTTATTTCTTAGGGTGTGCGTTTTAAGTAGAGTTTGTTTTTCAGTTGTTTGTATCCAACGTTTGCCTTCTCTATGAGGGGAGGCTGGTGCAGTGGGGGTCCCTTCAATGCTCCCAGGCGCAGTACGCTTACTAGAAGCAGAGGCTGCTTTGTTTCTTTTGGTCTCTATGATCTTTTTTAAAGCCTTAGCTCTGGAAGCTTCCTGTACCGTGTCTTTGCGTGGCCGTTTAGCTAGGTTTTGTCCGCGTAAATTACGTGGGGCTGGCGGAGATGACTTTGTTTCGACAGAGGAGCGTACGATTTTCTTGATTTTTTTTTTGGCGCGAATATTGAGGGGTTCTTCTCGGTGGTTCATGGACAAACCTTTTTTTAGCATTCTTGTTCCCCGGTTCTCTAGAGAACGTGCGGGTAACTAGAACGTTTGGGTGTTTAATTTTCAAAATAGAGAATTAAAAAATTAATTACAACCGTGTATGGATGGGTTGTTGGTGATTGAATTTGTTAGGTGAGCTATCCTGGATGTAACCTTTGTGAATTGTATGATAAATAAGCCCTGTCGCTCTAGGTGGATTAACCACCCATTCATGCCGGAATCTGTTGCCTGTTTTATGGAAGGATATTCTTTTTCAACTCTTCGCAAGGATATTCTGGCAGGGATTACTGTAGGTGTTATCGCACTTCCGTTAGCAATGGCTTTTGCGATTGCATCCGGAGTAGAACCTTCAAGAGGTTTGTATACAGCAATTATAGCCGGTTTTTTGATCTCCCTTTTGGGAGGTAGCCGCATCCAGATAGGTGGCCCAACGGGTGCCTTTGTTGTGATAGTCTACAGCACTCTAGAAAGACATGGATATGATGGGCTTGTCGTCGCAACCCTCATGGCAGCACTCCTTCTTGTTATCATGGGGTTATTCAGAGTAGGGGAATTAATCCGATTTGTTCCTTACCCTCTGATCATAGGGTTTACCTCGGGATTGGCCTTATTAATTTTTACATCACAGGTAAAGGAATTTTTTGGGTTTTCAATAAGCGCGCTGCCTATAGATTTTATCGGAAAATGGTCGGTGTACCTTTCTCAAAATTCCCAGGTGAATACGACAGCATTTATGATTGGTGCATTAACGTTAAGCTGTATTCTTCTCGTAAGGCGTTTTATCCCTTCACTCCCCTGGGGGATTACAGCAATGGTTTTCGCGACGATTGTCACAACTGTGTTTCAGTTGGATATTGAAACGATAGGATCGCGTTATGGAAAATTACCACATGAGTTTCCTTCTATAACATTTCCGCAAGTGACTTGGAATTTAGGATGGTTTCAGCAGCTAATTCCCGATGCAGTAGCGATTGCATTGCTAGCTGGTCTAGAATCGCTTCTTTCTGCATTGATGGGAGACAGAATGTCCGGAGGGCGGCATAAGTCAGATTGTGAATTAGTAGGTCTAGGCATTGCGAATTTTGCTTCAGTTCTTTTTGGTGGTATCCCTGCCACTGGAGCTATAGCTCGTACTGCTGCTAATGTTAAAACTGGGGCTAAGACTCCTGTTTCCGGTATTATACATGCAGTCACATTACTGATCATCATGGCTATTTGTGCACCTCTTGTGAGCTGCATTCCCCTAGCTGCTTTGTCAGCTGTTCTTATGGTGGTTGCGTGGAATATGGCAGAAATGGAACGGTTTATACATCTTTTTCGAGCCCCTCGAGGAGATGTTGCAGTGATGCTCACTGCATTTGTTCTCACAGTATTAGTCGATCTCTCCTTCGCAGTGCAAATGGCGATGTTGTTGGCGCTTTTTTTATTTATGAAGAGAATGAGCGAGAAGGCAGGGCTGTATAAAACGGAAAAATCTGATACTGCAATTCATCAAAAGGAGGTCGATATTTATGAACTTCAAGGTCCTCTTTTCTTTGGAGTTGTCGATAGAATTCGAGATTTAGCTCATCCTGTACAAGAGCAACCTAAAGTGTGTATTCTGCGGATGCAGAGAGTTTCTATTTTAGATGCAAGTGGGATGCATGCTTTAACAGAACTCTTTGAGCGTTGTCAAAAAGTGGGCACTCGGCTTGTACTAGCAGGGGTTCATAAGGAAGTTAAAGAGGCCATGAGTAAATTTGGTCTAAAACGAACTATTGGACGAGAACATCTTTTTGAGCACATCGATGATGCAATGCTTTTTGCTAAAAAGTATGTTGCTGGGGTTCCGACCGTGAATGATTCAGAGAACAAAATGTCAGAGTCTTCAAGTATCAAATAGGTAGAAACTGCTACAGTTTAAGAAATCCCACAACGAAGCCTTGGTTTTGAAAGAGCTCTATTTATGAATTTTCATTTTAAATAATCACTTTTTCATTTTCGCAAATAGATAAGAGATGTAAATCTTATACCAAACGCAACAAATAACTTCACATTTGAGCCGCGTCAAAGCGCCGATTTGTCGACAGCTTTCACGCAGCTCAAATATGAAATTATTTATTGCGTTTGGTATTACTAGCTGCGGATAAGCGTTATCTCCAAGTTGGTTCTTGTCCAGTTTCTACAATTTTAGCTTTAGCTCCCACACGCAAAGCCCCTTCTGCATAATTGAATACCTTGCCCCCCTTAGGGAAATGAAGATCCCCCTCAGGAAAAATCTGTCGCAAGTATGAACGACAAGCGCTCTGTAGACGTTGTTTAGGAATGTGGTAGGTTTTTTCTGCAATTTCTGCAATGCGATCAAAAGGGACTCGCATCGCTTGATCGTAAATTAAACTGACCGTAGTTCCTTGTGGAGCTTCTTCTGTATCTTTGCTCTGAAACAATTCATAAGGATTGAGTCCCTCTAATGACCCTTTATGTTTTTCGGTGTAAATGTCTTTATTTACATAGGTATCAAAGTCTCGGAAGATAAACCGGCTGATTTGTCCACTTTCGGATAATTCCAAGCAGACATTTTGCCCATGGGCTTCTAATAAAATGCCAGTATTGGTGTAGACGTCAACCCAGCATTTAAGGAGCGGGAAGAAAATTTGCTGTAAAATACATTGTTCAGGATCAACACCTGATTCACCAATAAGTTCATGGAGTAAAGGCGGCCGATTTGGATGTGCTACATCTGGGGAGTAAAGAGAAAATAGAGGAATAAAAGATGAATTAGGCAGATAGGGACGTGGTGTCATGTCTCGTACAAGAAATCCCCAAGAATCAAAAGCGTTTCCATAGACAATACCAAGAGATTCTGGAAAATAGGCAAATGCGGGGTTTGCTCGCATTGCTGTTGAGTGCGCTAGGGCATTTGACACCGTAATACTATGTTCAATCTTTCTTTTTTCTAAATGTCTGGTCGATCTAGTAATTTGTATGGGACAATGAAGCTTGAGACAGTGAGGTGGTAAATGAGGGTCTAGAACAAATACTGTACGAGATGATGCTGTAGGTGAAACTACGATATCAGAAGCTTTAGGATGACTGACAATTTCTTGCATCTTGTTAACACTTAAATCTTTCGATATTTGAGGGTGAACAGCTAATGAAGCATGTTCATTAGAGAGATAATGGTTGAAAATTTTTGGATTTATATCAGAAGAACACAACACCATAACATTTTTTTTAGGAATTTGAAAATTAGGGACCTGGAAAGAGTCAGCTGAACTATTGGGTCGATATTGGGGCTCTAGTTCAGAGTAAGTCGCAAGCGGGTTATTAGGTCTTGGTTGGATACCATTTACATACCTCTCAAAATAGATCCATTGAGGGGGGGCAGCTTCGGCTGTGCGTTCTGCTATAGCAACTCTAGAAAACCCTTTAAAGTAACCGGTTTTTATATTTCTCATGGAATGAGATATTCCAGATTTGATTTGCGGCATTATTTTATTTGATAAATTAATAAAACAAGACATTGCGTTTACCGTTTTTTATTATATAATTCAATAAATAATACAGTATAAAAGAAATAAAAAGCAATATTAAATTAATAACACTGTAAATGACAATTTTTGTTTAATTAAACTTTTTTTATATAACATTCTGTTGTGGTAACAATAGAAAAAATACACCATCAAACAGACTGTATGCTAGCAGGTTTTTCTAGAGTTTGACAGTTCCGGATTATCAGAGCTGGAGTGTGTAAGAGATTTTTTTATCAACATCTATGGTATGCATACAAAAGTTAAATAAATTTTTTTATCAAAAAAGAGAACTCATTTTACTTTGGATTGTTTGGGAAGAAAACAAGTAATCAGAATAGCAAAGAGGCCGACAGCAAAGAGAAACCAAAAGGTGTTTTGGTAACCGGCCAGAAATGCTTCTCTAAGAACTGGGATGATAGGAGAGTTAGGACCTAGTTGGGCTTCCACTGCAGAGGGATTTGTGAGGAGAGATTGAATTTGGTCAGGCGAGTTAGAAGAAAGAGCGGAATGGATATGGGATAGATCAGGAGCTAGGACTTGTGCATTGGTAGAGCGGAATAGGGCTCCGGCAATAGCTAAGGAGATGATCGCTCCTAGTTCTTGGAGGGTGGTGAACATCCCTGAGGCAACGCCAGCGAGCTTATGAGGGATGGAAGATAAAGCACAGGAGATCGAGGGGCCCCAGGCTAATACCCAACCGAGACCTACAGCTAGACACCCTAGGCCAATTGTCCAGAAAGAAGGGGTAAAGAGAGATTGTAAAAGGAAAGCGATAATAAAGAAGAAAAGACCGGTAACTATTAGAGGTTTTGCACCAATCTTACGATATAGTTTACTGATAGGCACGGATAAGAACGCAACGGGGAGTGTGATCAAAAGCAGGATAATACTGGTTGTAAGAGGTGTAAGTTGTTGGATATTTTGCAAGTAGAGAGGGATTATAAAAAAGACGGTCCAAATAAAACCAATCGTACAGCCATTAGGAATGGAGCTGAAGAGAAAAGAGCGATGGGAAAAAAGGTCGGGACGAAAAAGAGGGGTTGTTGTTTTTCGTTCTAGGATGATGAATAGGAGCAGGCTTAAAAGACAAAGGACAAAAAGAGCTAGGATTGGATAAGAGGCCCATCCCCATGTGGGTCCTTGCATGATACCGATGATGAGGGAGCCAACAACAAGAGCTAAAAGACCAACGCCTGCCCAATCGCAATGAGGTTTATGGTGTTCTTTTTCATTTTTTACAAAGAAAAAGACAAGGGGAATTGTGAAAAGAACCACAGGTACATTAATCCAATAAATCCATCGCCATCCAAGCCAGTTCAAAATCACGCCGCCGACTAAGGGGCCACATGCAAGAGATAGAGAAGCGAAGGTAGACCAAAGAGCGACGGCCTTTCCCTTTTCTGCTTCAGGGAATTGATGGACGAGCAAAGCCTGAGAGAGCGGTAGGATGATCGATCCGGCAAGGCCAAATAGACCCATGCAGCCAATGAGTGTGGTTACTTGAGTGGAAAAGCCTGCGATCGTCGATGCTGCTAAAGCTCCAATGAGACCGTAGAGAAAGAGTTTTCTTCTTCCATACGCATCGCCGAGTTTTCCCATGGTCAGAAGGGGAATGCAGAGAAAGATTCCAAAACAGTTCATCATCCATTGGAGCTCTAGAACAGTGGCGGAGAGATCTTTTTGGATGGTGGCAAGAGCTGTATTAACAATGGACCAGATCATCCCTAGGACAACTACACCTAGTCCGATTCCGATGACGGCTAAAATACGCTTTGACATGTGCATTTCCTTACACCACAAAAGGTGGTCTTTTTGGATGATAGAGCTCTCTCGGAATTAAGCTTCAGTCGATTTAGGCCTCTTTTGAGGCTCTTTTCTTTATGGTAATATCAACATCCGTATATTACTCCAAAGAAAAGCGGCCAAAATAATCCCAAAAATCGACGAAGCCTTAATTCCAAAAGAGCTCTAATAGAAAAAGGTGAGTCATGTGGAAGAGACTCCTGCATAACCCAGTACCTTCGTTAAAAATGCTCGTTTTGCGATCTTTCGTTTTTTGCTCGCTCCCTATGAGATGTCTCGCATATGTGGGCTCGCTCAAATCCGAAATCTCGCTAAAACGAATCATTTTTTCCAAAGGTACTGAGTTATGCAGGAGTCTCTAGAAGCAAGAGAAAAATCATTTTCTGGAAGGTCCACAAGATTTTTTCAGACAGAGCTGGGGCTTTTTGCGCATATAGTCGGTTATACCAAACGCAATAAATAACTTCACATTTGAGCCGCGTCAAAGCGCCGAAAATCGGCGATCGTAAACGGTATTGTATTGCATTAATACTATGCTGTTTATGATCGTCAATTTGTCGACAGCTTTCACGCAGCTCAAATGTGAAATTATTTATTGCGTTTGGTATTAAAATTAAGATGAAGGATTTTTATCAGCAATAAAGTGCGGAGATCGAAGCTGACTTCAGTAAGTCAGCGAGGTCAGGCACAACATTGCCGATGAAAAGACTCAGATTGATTTTATCATCTTAAATTTAAAGGCCAGATGCCAGTTTATCGATGCTAAAAAGGGCAATAAACGTAAAAAGCCCCCTGTTTGTAGTTTAGACTACAGAGCAGGGGGCTTATGTTCGGGTCGTTTAAGCAGTTTTTTCGTTTTCGTCTTCAGCAGCATCGCCAATAAGGCATTCAGAAATCAGAATGATTCCTGCTACAGAAGAGGAGAAACGAAGAGCTGTCTTGATCACTTTAGCAGGGTCTACAACACCAGCTTTGATGAGATCTTCGATGACTTCGCTTTGAGCATTGAATCCAAAGTCGCCATTTTTCTCGCGAAGTTGTTGAAGGATGACTGAGCCGTCAAAACCAGCGTTAGAGATAATTTGTCTGATGGGGGCTTCACAAGCTTTAGCGACAATCTGCGCACCGATATTTTCATCGCCTTCAAGCTGAAGAGTAAGGAGTGCCTTACTAGCTCGCAAAAGAGCTACACCGCCTCCAGCGACAATGCCCTCTTCAAGAGCTGCTCTTGTCGAATTGAGACTATCTTCGAATGCTTGTTTTTTCTGTTTCATTTCAGGCTCAGTGGGTGCGCCAACACGGATCACAACAACGCCACCAGATAATTTTGCCTTACGTTCTTGAAGTTTTTCCTTATCATAGTTGTTGGTCGTCTTAGTGAGCTCAGCTTCGAGTTGTTTTACACGAGCTTGAATCTCCTCAGGCTTACCAGCGCCATTGATAACAATGGTCTTTTCTTTAGAGATGACAACTTTTTCGGCTCTACCTAGAACAGCTGCGTCGACATCTTTTAATTGCATCCCGGTGTCTTCTGACACAACAGTAGCTCCAGTAAGCACAGCAATGTCTTGTAACATAGCTTTACGGCGATCGCCAAAGCCTGGGGCCTTGACAGCAGAAACTTTAAGCGTGCCTCGTAGTTTATTCACAACAAGAGTCGAAAGTGCATCGCCTTCAAGATCATCGGCAATAAGCAAAAGTTCTTGTGCAGAGGTAGCCACGGTTTGCAGGATAGGCAAGATTTCTTGAACTGAGGAGATTTTTTTATCAGTGATCAAGATGCGAACATCATGCATTTCGCAAATTTGCGTTTCGGCGTTAGTGCAGAAATAAGCGCTCATATAGCCGCGGTCAAATTGCATACCTTCGACCATTTCAAGAGTTGTTTCTGTCGTCTTACCTTCTTCAATTGTAATGACGCCTTCTTTGCCAGCCTTTTTAAAAGCATCGGCTATTGTCTGACCAATTTCGATATTGCCAGAAGCAGAGGCTATGGCAATATTTCTGGTCTCTTTGTCGTCTTTGATACCAAGAGCAAAGGTTTCAAGTTCTTTGATAGCAGCCTCGACAGCTTTATCAATACCGCGCTTGACATTGATAGGACTTGCTCCAGATGCAATATTCTTCACTCCATTTTGTACGAGAGCTCTTAGGAGTAAAATGCTGGTAGTTGTTCCATCACCACATTTTTCTTTCATTTTACTAGCGACCTCTTTGCCCATGGAGACTCCCATGTTGACAAATTGATCTTTCACTTCAATGTCTTTAACAATGCTGTTGCCGTCATTAGTGACAGAAGGAGGGCCCCAACTCCCTTGGAGTCCAACATTGCGCCCCTTAGGGCCTAAAGTCACACAAACAACGTCTGCTAAGGTGTCTACGCCTTCACGTAGTTTATTTCTTGCTTCTTCTTCAAAGATAAGCTCTTTGGGTGTGGATGCCATGGTTGATTATCTCCTGTCTTAAGTGGAAAAACTTCATGTTAATATCAATAGCTGGAGCTGAGTGCGTCAATGCTCCAATCGAAATTCCGTTAACTCCTGTAGAGGCAATTGCCCGCACATTGTCTAGAGTTATTCTTCCTGATGCTTCTAAATAGGCTTGCCCCTGGTTCAGTTCTACAGCTTTACGCATCATGTCAAGAGGCATATTATCGAGGAGGATGATATCTGCTTTTGCATACAAAGCGGCTTCGAGTTGATCCAGATTAGTGATCTCAATTTCAATAGGTGCATCAGGTTTAAATTCTCTAGCACGTTTGATAGCTGTATAGATGGGCTCCTCGGCATCTTGGCTGAGGAGTTGAAGGTGGCTATCTTTAATGAGGATGCGATCTGCTAGGCTAAAGCCGTGATTTTTCCCCCCGCTTGAGCGAACAGCGTATTTTTGCAGAGCTCGTAACCCTGGCAGTGTTTTACGTGTGTCGAGGATATCACAAGGAAAGTCTATGATCTCATCTAAAAAACGAGACGTTAGAGTGGCAACTGCTGAAGCGTGTTGTAGAAGGTTAAGCGCCGTTCTTTCTGCGTTTAGCAAGGGGTGAACTTTACCTCTTATGATCGCAAGAGGGGTTCCTTTTTGTACGCGTGTCCCTTCCTCAATCAGGAGTTCTATTTCGATAGTGGGGTCGAGGGTGTGAAACACCCAAGGGATGACGAAAAGAGCGACAACCGTCGCTGTTTGCTGTGCCGTAATGACAGCTTCAATGTGTGTATCATTTTCTATGCAGATAAAGGTGGTCAAATCAGCATATGCATCGTCTTCGGATAGCGCGCGGTCGATGGTTCTTCGGATGCTGAGCTCTTCTTTATCGGTCAGGGACATGGAGATGGACTCTTTGTTGCAAGGGGAATCATACGGGAGATGAGATAATAGCACAAGAAGTTTTAGCAATCGACATCGTCGAGTGCTAGGTGAGTGATAGTATAAATTTTTTTCCTAGATATCCCAGTTTCTAAAGCAACACGGCGAATAGCATCGGAAAGAGGAATTTGTAGATCGTGGGCTAGTGTCTTAACTTGTTGGATGATAGCAGCTTCATTAATAACAGGGGGCTGTTTTATTTCTTGATGGATGAGCAGAACAATTTCGCCTCGAGGTGGATGTTCAACATAGAATAGATGAAGATTTTCCGCGGAAGCTACCTTGCACTCCTCATAAGTTTTTGTGAGTTCCCTTGCTACAGCGACCCTTCTCGATGGGTCGAGGCTTTTAAGAATAGCAAGAGTTTTTACAAGACGTTGTGGGGTTTCATAAGCAATCGATGTTCCAGGATAATGGAGTAGGGTGGAGAGAGTTTTTTTTAAAAGAGCTTCTCCTTTTGGCAAAAAGCCGACGAATTGAAAACATTCTGAGAACCAGCCAGTGAGGGCCAAAGCAGAAATACACGCTGAAGGTCCAGGGATTACAGAAATAGCGATATCGTGGTCTCGGCAAGCCTCAACGAGTTTAGCTCCTGGATCGCAGATTAGAGGCATGCCAGCATCGCTAATGAGGGCGACTTCTTTCCCTTCCTTGAGGTCTTCAATAATCTCAGATTCCTTTTTGGATTCATTAAATTTATGAAAGCTTTTCAGAGGGGTTTTAATATTATAATGATCTAATAGATGGCGACTATGCCGTGTATCCTCACAAAGAATATAGGAACAACGTTGAAGGGTTTCGACAGCGCGAAATGTGATATCAGCCAAATGACCAATCGGTGTCGCAATCAAAAAAAGCATATCACGGTTATCCAGAGCAAGGAGAGATAAGAAAAAGAAGCAAAAGGTGGCACCCAGATTCGAACTGGGGGATGGGAGCTTTGCAGGCTCCTGCCTTACCGCTTGGCGATGCCACCGATTAGGAAAGAAATTATGACTAACAAGTGCCTTGTGGTCAACAAGTAAAAATCCTCCTTGGTTTCAGTGCTCCAAGAGACATGGAGAGTTTGCATCCTTGTTTTTCTGGAAAACGAAGATGTCTAAGTGTGTCTTTAGCTGACTTGTGATGTTCTAAGACACCACTGTCAATATAATGCCCGACAAGGTCATCAAAGGTGCGTTTGGCTTTGAAGCGCTCGAATTTGAATTTGCCTTGCTTGATATCCCTTTCTATTTCTAAAGCCCAGTCTAAAGCTTCTTCTTTACGAGGGTAACATTTACAGACTGTTGGATGACCTTGAATGCGTACTACTGCACGCCAGGTATAGCCACCAGTTTTGAGTTTTCTTTTATAGATAGACGCCATCTGCTCAAACCATTGTTCTGTGTTTGAGCGGTTGGCAGAGTACTTACGTACTGGATCATTGTCCTGCGCCTTGCACCGCTAGTGCACCACGATTGTATAAACTTTATTTTAACATAAAATTCATTTTTTTCAATGGTGCTTAAACGTGTTTGTATCAGCAGGATAAAATGTGGGGCAACCTGGACTTGAACCAGGGACCGACGGGTTATGAGTCCGCTGACGCCCCGCCACTTCCCAGCAGCTAATTCCCCGAAATCATAGCGGAAAGTAGCCCTTTCTATCTACCGCGAACTGTCGCGATTTGTTGCCCTTTTTTGTACGCCAGTGGTCCACAAATGGTCCACAGAATTTGGGTATGTTGAGGGCTGATGAGATGCAGATGATTTTGAGCACCCCCTATCTTGAAGCAAACATAGAAGAAGCGCGCTTCCATGTTCTTCTATGTTGATTTCTATGTTCAGCCCTGTCTTTGCAAGTCCTTAAATATTATAGTATTGCATACAGAATCGAATATTATGTATGCATATTTAGAATATTTTCTTGTCTGATTTACGAGATTTTTTCTCTTTAGAGATTGAGGTTTTACTGGAAATCTGCTAGAATAAGGTTATATTGAGAGAAAATATCTCATAAAGGAGTTCCTCATGCTGATTCGATTTTCAGTTGAAAATTGGATGTCCTTCCAAGCCAAAGCTACTTTCTCGTTGATAGCGAGCCGTGAGCGTCAACATGGGGACAGAGTCCCTAAAATAGGCAAGCTCAAGCTCGGAGTTTTGCCTGTTGCGGCTGTATATGGAGGGAATGCATCTGGGAAAACCAATCTTTTTAAAGCTCTACATTTTGCAAAAGGATTGATTGTTAAAGGGACTCAACCCTACAGCCTAATTGCTGTAGATAGCTTTAGACTTGGAAACGCTCAAAAAGTTGAGCAGCCAGCCCAGTTTGAGTTTGAATTGCTCATCGACGAGACGGTTTATGCATTTAGTTTCTCTGTAAACCGTAAAGCCATTTTAGAAGAAAAATTGGTTCATATTTCTGGTACCAGTGAAAAGACTCTTTATCATCGAGTATCAGGAGAGCCTAATTTTGATTCGTCTTTAAAGGGCAACCAATCACTTCAGTTCGCTTTCAAAGGCACACGTGATAATCAACTCTTTCTCACTAATTCAGTTTCTCAAAAAATAGATGCCTTCAAGCCAGTGTACGACTGGTTTAAAGATACTTTAGAACTGATCGCACCTGATTCAAGATTTGAGCTTTTTGAGCAGTTTTTGGATGAGGGACATCCCTTATACGCGACGATGAATAAGATGTTGTCTCAATTAGACACTGGAATATCACATCTTGGCGGTGAAGAGATTCCCTTTGAAAATTTGCCGCTGCCCGAACCGATAAAGATGAAGTTGAGAGAAGAATTAGCAGAGGATACGACCGTCAGATTATTGCCTGAACCTGGGAATGAACGCTTTGTCGTAACCAGAAAGAATGGCGAGCTCATCTCAAAAAAGCTAGTTACCTATCATTTAAACGCTGATGGTTCAGAGACAAAGTTCGATATGAGGCAAGAATCGGATGGCTCTCAACGTGTCATCGACCTTCTTCCTGCTTTTTTAGAACTCTCTGCAGCTCAATCCAAAAAAGTTTATGTCATCGATGAAGTAGACAGGAGTTTACATACCTTATTGATCAGACGTCTTCTCGAAGGTTATCTGGCAAAATGTTCTCAGAATAGTCGCTCTCAGTTATTATTTACCACTCACAATGTGTTGTTGATGGATCAAGATTTGCTCAGGCGAGATGAAATGTGGATTGCGGAACGAAGTTCGGAAGGAGTTTCCAGTTTGCTGTCTTTTAGCGAGTACAAGGATGTGCGCTATGACAAAGACATTCGAAAAAGCTATCTACAAGGACGCCTAGGAGGCATTCCTCGCATTCTTCTGCAATCCCCAATTGAAGGAAGCGACTAATGGCTCAAAAACTGCGTTTTCAAAGACCTTTAGGAGAGCGCCGATACAAGAAGCTATTTGTAGTTTCAGTGGAGGGCTCCAAAACTGAACCCCAATATTTTGCCATTTTTAACCAGCCGCAATCGATCGTCCTAGTAAAATGCCTCAAAAGGCCATCAACGGAAAGCTCACCGATTCAGGTGCTCAAGAAGATGCAGGGGTATTTGAGGAAGGAATCTTTAAGAAAAACGGATGAAGCATGGATTGTGGTGGACAAAGATGATTGGACAGAAGACCAGCTTCAAGAACTCTTGCAGTGGGCAAAGAAAAGTGAAAACCATGGTTTTGCTCTTAGCAATCCCAACTTCGAATATTGGCTTTTGCTCCATTTTGAAGATGGAAAAGGAATTGCAAATTCTCAAGAATGCCTGACTCGCCTAAAACGGCATTTGCCTAATTATAAAAAAGATATCGATGGCAAGAAAATTACGCTAGAGCTGATTAAATACGCCATCGCAAGAGCAAAGCAACGAGACACCAATCGATCCACTGACCTTCCACAAATATGGAGCACAACTGTCTATAAGCTGGTAGAAAAAATCATGGATCATAAGTGAGGAGAGGAGCCTATGGAAACTAAAGTTAAGAGGGTTGGAGCAGATTTTCGAACAGGAACGATCGCTTATTACGGTCCTGATGATAAGACTGTTACAAAAATTATTGTTGGCATTACTGTCGGTGCCGGAGAAAACTTCATCGATACAAAAAAGTGGTCTTCTGAGTCGAAGGATATAAAAAACGACAGCCAAATTTTAAGAGAGATTTCTGCCTATCTAAACCTGAGCAAAGTCGATTCAGTCGCTAGGATAGAAAGGGTCATGGGCTGCCCTCATGAAGCGGGAATTGATTATCCAGAAGGCATGCCATGTCCAGCATGTCCGTTTTGGGTAAATGAAGCGTAATGAGGCGATATGAATCTAAAAAAATTCAAAAAGTATCTCGAAGAAAAAGACGACGAATTTTTGAGAGATGAAATTTTAACTCTTTATAAGACGTTTGATGTTGTCAGAGAATATTATGATCCTCGAATCGAGCCTCAAAGTATCAACGAGATAGCTCAGAAATATAAAGGAATATTAGAGGAACAATTCTATCCCTCAAGAGGGTTTCCTGAACTCAAATATTCTGTAGCGAGGAAAGCGATCAGCGATTTTAAGAAAATATGCCGTGATCCCACAGCCATCATTGATCTGCAGCTAACCTATGTCGAATATGGCGTAAAATGCACTTTGCAATATGGAGATATTGACGAGAGATTTTATTCCAGCATGGAAAGCATGTTTCGTTCCGGTCTAGAAGACATGGAGGAACATGGCTTGCTTGATATGTTCGAGGAAAGATGCGAAGAAATTCAGGAAAAGACGGCTGATATGGGATGGGGTTTTGGGATTGCAGTCACTGATTTATATGAGGAGTATTTCTCTGTAGCAAAATGAATAAGTGGTTTATATCCGACACGCATTTCTCTCACACCAATATCATTCGCTATACAGGGCGACCCTTCCAGTCCGTCCATGAGATGGACGAACAGCTGATTGCAAACTGGAATGCCCATATTGTTCCTACTGATACAGTGTTCTTTTTGGGTGATTTCGGTCTAGGCACGACTGATTTTCTTACAGATCTTTGTTCTCGACTTCATGGGAATAAGATTTGCGTTCGAGGTAATCACGACGGAACTCCTGCAAAAATGCATAAAATCGGCTTCTCGCTTGTGCTAGAATCTGCCTTCATCAAAGTGGGTCGGCATCAAGTCGAGCTCATCCATATCCCCAGCCATCCAGCCCCTTCTCATTTTCAACTTCACGGCCATGTCCACGAGAAGCGTCCAAATAAACTGATTGGCAGGCAACTCAATCTTTCCGTTGAGGTCTGGGATTACAAGCCCGTTCCCGAAAAAACCATCATTGCTTTGCTTGATCGTGCAGATCCGATCCTTGAACCCCAGTCTCTTAATGTGCTCTGACTGTTCAATATTTTTAGCTGTTCAATATATATTGAACAGTTGAATTAGATGAACAGACCCTTGTTTAGACATTCGATAGTCAAGGTTTCAGCTCGGAGTTCTTAGATACTTATCCCTTTGCAAAACCATTCTATTGTTTCTTTACTTTTTATCCCTGCGCCTCCCAAGGGATGGCCATAACTTCTGTATGTTGAAAGGAAGTAGAGATTAGATATGACCTCTTCGAGGTATTCAATGTAGATTTTTACATCTTTCCACTCTGGTTGATAAGCTGGATTTTTGAGGTCAACATGAGCCGCAACCCGATCTCTGTAATCATTGATGATTTTTCTTCTCTCAAATAAGTCGTTTCTAATTTCTTCAAAATTTTCGGTACGTGGCTGCCCTTGTTCGTTTAAACCGAATTTGAAGAACACTTTTGAAAGTTGTTCATGTCGGCTGAGACAAGCTAAATATTCGCTTTTGCGAACTGGATCAGCATTGCCTTGTGCCTCTACGAGTTTCTTTAGAGGAGTCTTTTTAAAAAGGCATGTGTATTTAGAGCTGATTGAATTAATTAGAGATAGCGTTTTATCTGTGATATCAGAAAGTGAGATGGCAATAAATTTACACAAATCTTCAAATAATAAAATGAGAGAAACATTATGGATTGGGATATTTGGTAAGCTCTGCGCGACAGCAACAAGTATCCCGAACTTGTGTTTCAATATATCAAATGGATCGAAAATCTCGCTTTTTATTCTATTAGAAAACTCTTCCCGCAATAAATAGTGCACGTCAAGGTTTTCTGTAATAAATTTAACATGTTGTTCCGTCAGCGGGTGAAGTTCAGCTCCATTGTATAGCCAATCAATCGTTCCGTTAAGAAATGGCGGCAAAGTCTTCATTCTTTTTCCCTTGCTAAAGAGGGAAATTCTATAGGGAAAATGAGTTTTTTTCCACTGACGCCATTTTTCGCTCCAACAGTTTGCAATAGAATTCGATCGTTTACAACTAAACTCGTGCTATAACAATAGGAGCAAACATGGAACAGAAAGAAAGCTTGGAAAAGACAGAAAATGATCTCAGAGGAATTATCGTGAGGACTCATAGGCATTGCCAAACCTATCGAGTGCGTATTCGGATGAAGGGCGATCAGTGCTTTGATAGGTCATTTAGATCGAAGACACTTGCCAAAAAGTGGAAGAGGGATATGGAGTCGGCAATTGAGCATGATCGGTATGAATTTACGAATCCTGCGACTAAGCACACTCTCGCCGATCTGATAGATCTCTATATCGAAAGAGTACTGCCAGGGAAGCCGCGAAATGCCAAAAATGTCCTTCAGCATTTGACATGGTGGAAAGAAGAACTCGGGCATTTGCTGCTATCTCAGGTGCGGCCTAGCATAATCGCTGAGAAACGGGATGAGCTACTTGCGGGCTTGATCAGAGGAGGAAAGCTGCGCTCTCCTACAACGGTAGTTCGTTATTTGAGCAGCTTGTCACATGTCTTTTCAAAAGCTGTCAAAGAGTGGGAATGGATGAGAGAGAATCCCGTTTTTAAGATCGAAAAGCCAAAGCAGGCGCAGGGGAGAAAGAGAGTTTTAACTGAAGAAGAGCAGCAAAGGCTTTTGCAAGCATGCCAGGAGAGTGGATCGAAAGACTTGTTTTTGATCGTCGCTCTTGCACTAGGAACAGGTATGCGTAAAGGCGAAATCATGGGATTGAGATGGAGAAATATTCATTTGAAAGAGTCCGTGGGAACGATTGTTCTTGAAAGAACGAAGAATGGTCGCTCAAGGTCAGTTTTGATTACTGGCTTGTTGCTAGCGCTTTTACAGCAGCGACATAAACAGCAGAAGGAAGATAGCTTGGTCTTTCCGTCTCCTAATCATCCTCACCAGCCTGTTGATATTCGATCTGCTTGGGAAAGAGTTTTGCAAAAATCTGGGATAGAAGGATTTGTTTTTCATGGATTGCGTCATCAGGCGGCTTCTCAAGCAGCAACAATTGAAAACAGCCCATTGGTAATCGGAGAGTTGCTCGGTCATCAGACGCTTCAGATGACCAGGCATTACGTGCATCTACCAAGCGCTCATATGCACACGATGGTTGAAGCGCTTCAATCGAAAATCTTTCACAATTACCAGGAGAGCAGCCATGCACAACTTAGAAAATAAGCCACAGGCCTCATTGTGGAGGCCAGAGCTACTCAGTGATGAGGAGATGCACGAATGCTTGAAGGAAACGTGCTGGACTGCCAGAAGAGCCGCTTATTATGTTCTAGGGTTGAAAATCCCTGATCTCAGTAGTCTTGAGAAAGAGAAAATGCTTTGCCCTGATTTTGAAAAGTACTACGAGCTTTTCGAAAGCTGTTTTGAAGAGGGAAGAATTGCGATCCACTCCTTCTGCTCAGAATATGGCAAGAATGTTCGGGCTGCCTTGCCTGTCGATTGGCTGAAACTGGTCCATAAGGGACGGCTAAAAGACGATGCGATCGAAGACAAGGAAGTGAAGCGAGAAGGCTTGTACGTAGCTCCCTTGCTGACAGAGGCTTGGCTTCTTTTGCAAGGAAAGGCTGTTTTTGCTAGAAGACGACCTGCTCAAGAAAGGGACGATAAGCTTTTTGCTTGGAGTGCTGCCAAAAAATTGCGCAAAGATTTTCCTCAGCTGTCCAACCGCCAAATGGCACAGATTATCTACAAGCATTGCTCGAAGGTGCGGAAATATCCTTTCAAGACTGTTTACGGCTGGGTCATCGATTCAGCCATCCCCATAAATGAAGAGCCTTTGCAAACTAGACGGGATAGAAACGGCCGACCTAAAAAAGACAGCTATCAGAAGCTCTCTGTCGATTTCTCCACCTATTTCAATAATTTGTAACTCGCTGCTATTCAACGCATTTTACGGTTTTTCCACCGGCGCCATTTTTTGATGGCGATAGGTTGCCATAAAATGCGGTTATTAAATTCAAACTGCAATAGCAGAGGAGTATGAAATGAAAAGCAATAAACCAAAAAATAATGATGGGATGGCCGAAGAGTCAAGGCAGACACGGTTAATCCCTGTGTCTAAATGGAATGAGTTTCATGAGTGGCCTCCAGTCGGTGGAATGCGTCACTTGATCTTTTTTCGAAACGAAAATGGATTTGCTAAGGTGTTAAAGCGCCCTAATCGCACCTGGCTCATCGATGAGAAAGCTTTTTTCAAATGGGTGTCTGAGAAAAAGTATAGACCCCGCAAAAAGGAGCCCGAAGTCCAGGAAAACGCTAACATCGTAGTCCAGCCATGAAAACGTCCGAAGGATTTGTAAAGCTCTATCGAGAAGCATTTGATTTGCTTAAAGATAGTCGTCCAGCTTTTTTGCTGCTTCTTTTGATCGGTTTTCGTGCCAAGCGAATAGATCCGACCTATTCCGTCCATAAGCTCAAAGTTAACGAAGCTTTCCTTGGAGATTATGGGATCATTGGTTTGACTAGGTCTGAATATAGAACTGCTATAGAGAAACTTGAGAAAGATGGACTTGTGAAATTTCAAGCAACCCCTAAAGGAACGATCGCAACTCTTATCAATACGGCTCTCTTGGATATCAATGCGGAGTCAGATGATAGAGCACCATTAAATAGCCATCTACTCGCCATCGAACAACCAACGTTTGACCAGGAAATCGCCACCTTATCGCCATCAGAAAAGCCATCAAAACTGTCTATAGAAAGTCAAGACCAGCCGCCATCAGAAAAACCAACGGATCGCCATCAAATCGCCTTCAGACCGCCAAGTGATAGCCAACTCATCGCCAACAAACCGCCACTAACAAAGAAAGAAGAAAAAGAAGAAGAAAAAAGAGCTGCAGCAGCTTCTTCACGCACTGTTTACAAATGCTTGGATGGATTAGATTTCAGCGATCAAGAGAAGCTCTCCTTGATGTGCTACAGCGAACATCGCGTGGCTCATGCTGCGGAATTTGTGAGAAGAAAGCAAAATGTCGACAGTCCCATCGGGTTGATGATGTGGGTTTGCCAACAGCCTAGCCTTCCTGAGCTTCCCCGAGAAAGTCGAAAAAATGTAACCCCTCAGCAAAAGCTTGCCTGGGAGTATAACCAATTTCTCATCAATAACGGTTATGCAGCTCAAGCCAAGCAGAACGAGGAAAAAATTCCCAATGACAGAATGGTGATTTTAGAACATGGACAACCCATGCCAATTACGCTAAACAACCCCCTTCAAATCCTTCAGGAAGATTTCCGAAAATCGAAAGAAGAGATTCTGAAAAGCCAGAGGATAGTTCGAGGTCTGAAAGGTGATAAATTATAAGCTATCTGACAAGGAAAATGGGGGAGACTTTGGGGAGGGTTTTGCGGAGCTAATAAAAAGAAGGACTTTGTCTGAAAAACCCATACCAGTTTGAATCAAAGCAACAGAAGAAAAACGACTGTAAATCAGCTGGTTTGTCTTGGTTAACAGAAGACTCATTGAAGGAAGAAACAACGCAAAATCCGATCATCTGAAATGCCCGACACAGAAGAAGGAAGTTATTTGCAAATTGTCTTTTGTACTTCCTGATTCATCCATAAATGCAGGTGTTCTGTAGCTCTTACGTCATCTTCATTGTAATCAATGATGCCTTGCAAAGTTTGCCGATCCTTAGTCTCTAGCCACTGCTCGTACCAAAAAATACTCTGTCCTCCGCCAGCTTTGGCATGGCGCCACTTGAAATTCACGAAAGACGATTTTGCAATGTCTTTGATCGAATAGAAATACAGAGGGAAAATCACCGATTTATCCACGCTTTTCTTCAAGTCAATCAGAAGCTCTTGGAAGCGATGTAACTCATCTGAATCTTTGTATTTTTCAGAGAGTTTTTTTAAAGCCGTTTTCTCATAGTGCGCATAGTGATAGACCTTGTACTCTTGGGGTAGATAACGTAGCCAGCTAAGAAAATCAACCCACATAGCCTGTTCTAGTTCGGGTGTCTCAGCTAGAAAATAGAGGAAGTACTTCCCAGGATCTTCTTCCGACCAAACAACGTTTCCGATTCTCGCATATTTTCCTTCAGCATCTCCCACGACCCAAAATCCAAAGAGATATTCTGCTCCAAGCCATGGGTCTCCTTCGATATCGAAATAGAGTTTGAGGTTGGTTTCCTCGATTAACTCAGGATCAGCAATGAAAATAGGTCTTTTTTCTACTAAGGATTGGGCCTGAATTTTAGCTTTATGGAGGGTGTCTACAGAGGCGCCGGGGATCTTTGGAAGAGCATCGATGTCCTGGGCTGCCAGTTTTTCGATCGTGTTGATGCCTAACTTTCTCAGACCTTCTGCTGTATCTTTTCGGAGCTTATAAATTAGAGAAATGTCTTGCAGCTCTTCTGCCTCTCGCAAGCATTCTTTGTACCAAGGGGTCTCTTTTGTAGCGCTCGAGATATGGACCGGGTGCCTTTTTCCCTTAAAAATCGCTAAAATCTCATCTATATCTGCCTGGGTCTGCAATAAGATTTTTTCCTCTAAATTGATATCCAATTTTTCAAAATTCCTATTTACGATAGAGGCGACATCAGGCGAGTACCCTTGAGAGGCTGAAAGCATCATAGAGTAAAATGCCAGCTGCTGTTTATGAAGGGTTTTTGGTTCAGAAGATGATTTAACATCGATAGGGACGTAGATCCAGTCTCCAAAGTGAGATATTCCAGGCCGTTTTTCTAAGAGGTCTGGCCTTCCTCGGTAAATCACGTTATCAATTCTTTTTTCTAACCACCCTTGATAGATAAGGAATTTCCCTTCTTTCATGAGGCGCAACGTTTCCTCAACGCCCTTTTCAGGATCCATTTCTGTTACTTCTGTGACTGCCAAAGTTGCCACATATTCTTTTTCATGGATGTTGCCGTCCTCCATAATTTTCAATGTAAATTCTGAAAGCGGCTCTTTTTTAGTTATGTCTCCAAAGGTATCATGCCATATCCATAAGGGATTTTTATCCAACTTAAAAAAGTGAGATGGAGTGATAATGAATTCTTTATTCATTAAAGACCTTTAAAAACAAAGTTGATAATAAACTAAATATAACGCGTTAAATCTGGAATATTATTGAATAAGCGTGTATATTTATGGAATTAAAAAAAGAAAATTAAGAAAACTATTTAATTAATTTATTTCACTGGAAATTGCGAATGATTAAAGACTTGGAAGTTAGAAAATCAAAATGGCTACGTGATCTTCTTCGATTTTTGCCACTGAAAAGTCAGTTTGTACTTTCAGGTAATGTGCGTGATCTCCAAACAGAAGATAAATCTAGTGGAACTGTTGTACGTTCCCTCACTTCCTGTTTGAACGCTGAGCTTCGGCAATATGGCTACTCTCATGTTCTGAGTTATGACTTCATCAATGGATTTAAAATAATCGATCCAATGTCTACTCATTCAAGTCACGAGGCGGCTGAGAACATCATGAAGCAGCTGGGCCTTCAGCCAGTCAATGGCTGCGCTCCAGCAGGTTTAGATCTTTTCGAGCAGGTCCTAGAACAATTGATTTCATGGAGAGGGGAGCCTATAGCTTTAATCGTCGATTTCGCATCCCGACTTATCATTCACCAAAATAATCTCAACGATACAGAGCATCGTCTTTTCACACGGGCACTTATTCGATCTCAAGAAGCACGCGTTCGCGCTCACGGGACACCGTCCAAACCTTTTTTCAATACTGTCTTATGGATCGTAGAAAAAGAAGGGGACATGCCCGCCTGGTTTACTCTCGACAACTCCAAGGTTCGCCATATATCCCTTCCAAATCCTGACCACCAAATGCGTCGAGTTTTGGCAGCTTCCTTAATTCAATCCCTTGATGGAGCAAAAGAAGCTTCTGCCCAACTAAAAGATGCTGCCGTTCAAAGCTTTGTAGATAATACCGAGGGACTCCTTCTTGTCGATCTTATGCTCATTGCCCAACTCTGCCGCGAGGAGAAATTAGGATATGCAAAGATCGGAGAAGCCGTTCGTCGTTATAAAGTGGGGGTTTCTGAAGATCCCTGGCAAAAACTCGACCGAAGAAAGATCCGCGATGGACAGAATTTCATTATGGAACGGGTCAAAGGGCAAGATCATGCAGTCGCTCACATGCTCGATATCATTAAGCGCGCAGTGACTGGAGTGGGAGCTCCTCGACGTGGCGGTCGCCCTCGAGGCGTCGCATTCTTAGCAGGACCAACTGGAGTCGGAAAGACGGAACTGGCTAAATCGATTACAAGCCTTCTATTTGGCGATGAAAGTGCTTACATCCGCTTTGACATGTCGGAATTCAGTGCTGAGCATTCAGATCAACGTTTGATTGGAGCGCCTCCCGGGTATGTAGGCTATGATATGGGGGGCGAATTAACCAATGCCATCCGAGAGAAACCTTTTAGCGTCGTTCTCTTTGACGAGATTGAGAAAGCTCACCCAAAAATCCTCGATAAATTTCTCCAGATTTTAGATGACGGCGTATTGACATCGGGCAGGGGAGAGAGGGTCTATTTCACAGAAGCGTTCATTGTCTTTACTTCAAACCTGGGAATCTATCAAACCGATATCACGGGAGAGAGAAAAGCGACTGTTTCCCCAGAGGATCAATTTGAAACCATCCAGAAGCGGATTCGCGAAGAGATTGAGAAACACTTTAAATTAGCTCTCAATCGCCCTGAAATACTCAACCGAATCGGGGACAACATCATTGTATTCGATTTCATTCGAGACAATATAGCTGAGCAAATTTTCAATAGCATGGTAGATAGCGTGCTATCAGACCTGAAAGGATCTCAAAACATCGATATCTCGATCGATCCAATGGCTCTTCAAACATTGAGAGAACTCTGCTTAAAAGATCTATCGAATGGAGGAAGGGGAATCCGAAATAAAATTGAAACCCATCTGGTCAATCCTCTTTCTCGAGCTCTTTTCGATGAAAACATTGAAACAGGTAGTAGACTTTCTATTCGCTCTGTTGAAACAGGGAAAATCACAAAGCTTAGGCTAGGCACGGAGAGTGCGACATTATGATGCTCTACCTTTCCAGAAGCCATTTCCCGGTGACAACATTGGGGCCAGGTCGCCGTATTGGAATCTGGTTTCAGGGATGCTCCATTCGCTGTAAGGGATGCGTCTCAGCCGACACTTGGGGAACTGGAAAAGGCGGAGTATCTACCGATGAGATTATGAATGTAATCTCTCCTTGGCTGCAAGAGGCAGAAGGGATTACGATCTCCGGAGGAGAGCCCTTCGATCAACCAGAAGCTCTCATTCATCTTCTTGCACAACTTCGTTCCAAAACAAGCATTGATATTCTCGTCTATAGTGGACACCCTTTCGAGAAAATTGCTCCCACCGTTGAAAAATGCCAAGGAGCAATCGATGCCTTAATTTCAGACCCATACGATGAAAATGCTCCGCAAACTCTTGCCTTGCGCGGGAGTGATAACCAACGACTCCATTGTCTTACTCTTCTAGGAGAAACGCGATTCCGCCCTTTCGAGCGAGCCCTTAAACCATCGGATAAGACTTTTGACATTATGTTTGAAGAAGCTGGAGCCATTTGGCTTGCTGGCATCCCTAGGCGCGACGATATGCGGCGCCTGAAAACTATCTTAGCAAAAGAGGGCCATCTTGCCGTAACCACACAGGACGAACGCTCTACCAAGGGGAAGATTTATGACTCTCCATGTCCGTAAGTGCCCAGGGTGTAGAGAAGAACGTCCTGCAGAAGAAGTGCTCTGCGGAAACTGCTCATGGGATCTCACACAAGAACCTCTAAGACTCCCCGGGCAAGTTGATCTAATTCCTGAAATCCCGAATCCAACACCACTCGCGCGCCTTTGTTCTAATGGGCATCCTTTGGATCCTGATGATGAGATGTGTTTTACATGTGGAGCTACTGTCGCTACAGAACCAAGCGCGGTTAACCAGGAACCTTTATCTCAAGATAAAGAAACCGTCATCGATGGATGGACTGTCATCGATCGCCTGGAAGTCGCAAATGAACCTTTTGAAAGTTTTATTGTTGAAAGGTATGGGCATAGAGCAAACCTGACTTTATATCTTCCTGATGCACATCCAGAACCCGGCATCTATGAAATTTTAAAACGTCTACCAAGAGATTTTGTCCCAGAGCTCTTAGCCCATGGCGTATGGGAGTGTCGAAGGTACGAGGTGATAGATCTCATCCAATACCCTAACGTTCTTGATCTTCAATCCGCTTCTATAGACTTACCAACTATCCAACAAATCCTGAAATCGATGGGGAGAATTTTATCCTCTCTCTCCGAAAATGGCTTGCGACATGGCAATCTTCACCCAGAAAACATTTTCATTTCCAATCGAGATCCTCTGAGTTTAATATTGAGTGGCTTTCAATGTAGCCGCCTTTCTACTTTTGATCTTGATACGGTCAAACAGCTAATTTCAGCTCGTTATACAGCTCCAGAAGTGATCGCTGGAGGGATAAGTGTGGCTTCAGATTGGTGGAGCTTGGGGATGATCATCCTGCAGCTCATTACAAATGGTTCATGTTTTGAAGGGATTAATGAAAAAGCGTTCCGGATCCATGTAGTAACTAGAGGCATTTCTCTGCCTAGGGGAATCGATCCATCCATTCATCTTTTGCTTCGAGGTTTGCTAGCTCGGGATCCTGATCAGCGTTGGCAATGGACCCAGGTTCAGAGTTGGCTAGCGGGAGAGTCGGTAGAGGCCCCTTCTGACACAAAACATGAAGAGAATAAGAGTGGGCCTGCTTTAGAGTTCAAAGACCTTTCCTACACCTGTCCTAAAGCCTATGCCTTAATTGCAGCCGAAGCTTCGAACTGGGAACAGGCAAAAGAGCTTCTATTACGCGGTGTGATAGCTACTTGGCTAGAAGATAGGAAATCTGATCCAAAGGTCATAGCCGGTGTTAGGCTCGCCACATCCATAGATTCACTCCATGAAGACTTTAGACATGCCTTAGCCCTGATGTGGATGAATCCAAGTTTGCCGCTGATTTATCAAGGGGAAATCGTTACTTCGTCTTGGATGCTTCAAAACCCAGCCCAGGGATACGATCTCATCACAGGTCCGCTCATGGGACATCTCCGTCAAATGAATAGAGAGAGGCATCTTTTCGATCTTCACGAGCGTGAAACAAGAGCGCGAGAAAGAGCTAAAACTCTCGAGATTGAACTCAATGAAGAAAGCTTCAGGCTCTTAGCTTTGGCTTCATCACGCCCAAATCTAGAGCGGCAGTGGAGCATGCATCGACGTCTCTACCCAGGATCTGATCATGGTGGGCTGAATTCGTTAATGGATCGCCAGAAAATCACTGATGAAGAATTGATGGTTCTTTTGGGGGCTGCGATTCAGCAATATCAACCTCTCGAACAAATCCTCAATCAGGCTAAAGAAGTGGCGACTCAAGCGGAAGTCTCTACCTATGAGAATACAGCTGCAAGAGAATGGTTTGAAGTTTCAAGAAGAGATCTTTACCGAGAAATCGAAGAGAGAACAGCGAACTATTCTCGATGCGGAATCCCTCGTGTCGATGAATGGGCCAATGATTTTAGGATTGAGCGCAGGATCTCATTGCCGCGCGCCTTGGTGCTTCTATCGATTCCCAAAGAATCATGGCAAGAGCCTCCTCGGCAGCAATATGTCTCTACAATCCTTGAGTTTTTTGAAAAGCGAACGGCAAGCCTGGCACAAAGAGGCCCTCTTGTACGCATGCTGATTGGGAAATCGAGCTCTCGGGTCGATCTAGCAGAGGTTGCCGGGAAAAAACCAACATCCACCTCTATTCTAGAGCATCTGATCAGTAGAGTAGAAGCTCCTGTAGGAATCGATCGAGCAGCGTTCGAAGACGACTCTGATCTTGAAAGAAAGTTGCGCCGTCTACTCAGCCATGCAAGAACTTACAAGAGAGATACAGGGATCGATAGCCTCTATCTTGGATTCCCCTTCCTTGTGATGAAAGATAGTCAAGCAGAGATCACGGACAAGAAGCCAAGAATTGCCCCGATTTTGCTTTGGCCGATCAAAATTGATATCGAAAACAGAGATAGAATCTCCATTCTTTTTGACCGCGATAGAGAAGAAGTGCGCGTAAATCCGGCTCTTACCGGACTGATTGGGCCTGAAGAAGCAAAGAGATGGGCTGAAACGGCTAAAGAACTTTTGGGAAGGTCCGCAATCCGTATTGGAGATGTAATCGATGCCTTTGGATCTCTAGCAGACCCAAGTGAAAGGGCTCTATGCGCTCTCCCAGATAGTGCATATAAAGTAAAAGCCGGCGTTAGACAAGTGGTTTGCTCTGCGGTACTCTTCCATGCCGAATTCATGGGACAAGCCATAGGGGAAGACTTACGCCAAATGAGGAAAGAATCTCCTGTAGGAACCGGTCTAGAAACGGCATTGCGAGTGAATAAAGATCCTATCGCCACACCCGCGCTACCTTCTATTCCAGAAAAAGAGCGCTTTTTTACGATGGAGAGCGATCCTTCTCAAGAAAAGGCTGTTTTCCGTGCAAGGCAAGCTCCTGGATTGCTCATTGAAGGGCCCCCTGGAACAGGAAAAAGTCAAACGATCGTAAATATCATTGGGGACTGTATCGGTCGCAATCAGACAGTGCTTGTCGTTTGCCAAAAATCTGCAGCCCTTGAGGTCCTTTCAAAAAGGCTCGATGCAGAAGGACTTAAAGACCGTTACTTCTACATTACCCATATCAATAAAGACCGTATCTCTGTCATCCAAAATCTCCGTACCCAGGTCGAGGGGGTTATCCAAGCTATGCGGGCTTACCGCGCGGAAAACATAGACAGAGACCGCGAAGAACTAGCTGAGAAAATCGAAAAACTGGAAAAGGAAATCGATAAGCACCATGAAGCAATCCACACAGCAGATGCAGCGACAGGACTGAGCTATCGCATTCTATTAGGCCAGTTGATCGACTTAGAGGATCAAGAAATCAAACTGATTGATGTCCCTGCTCTTAGAAGACTTTTAAAAGATCTTGATCAGAAACAGCTCACGGTGATCGAAGAAACCTGTTCCCCTATTGGGGGAATTTGGCTTGAATCCTGTTTTGAGGGAAATTCGTTAGAAAAGCTCAAAGTTTTCTCTCCTGATTCTGCTTTAGTTAATGAATTCGTCAGCTCTCTTTTTGCCTTCATCGATAAAGAGAAAAAGAGAGACGAGTCAGTCCGACAGTCAACGATAAGCTTCGATGTAGAAGATCCCTCTCCGCACCAAGAATGGATCGAATCCAACGAATCTCTCTTTCATAAGGTAGACTGGAAGAATATTTCATCCTGGTTCCAACTATTTCCCCAAAATGGACTATCCAAAGGCAATGGCTTTATCCAACGACTCGAAGAGCTTAAAGCATCCTTAAATGCTTTAAATTTGAAAGATCACGATTCTGTATTGTCTGCTCATCTTATTCACTTGCCTGTCTCGACTGTCAGGAAATGGCTTTCCTGGGCAAAAAGCGCAACTGCGCCTGTCTCTTTCTTCGGTAGCCTTAATCCTGTGCGCTATGTGCACTGCAAGTGGATTCAGAAGGTGCTCATAGATCTTCAGGAAAAACCATCCCATGAAAGAATAGAACAGATTCAGAGCGCAGCGAATTTAGAGCTTAAGCTACGACCTCTTCGAGAATTCGTTTTAGAACTTTCTGGCTCACTCTACTCTGAAAGACCTGCCTCGATACCCTTATTTTTGAAAGAATTGCGTTTGACTGTTGATCTCATGATAGGGGAACTCTATCTAGCACAGAAAGGGATACAAGCTCTTCATGCATGCCCTCGGCAAGAAGAAGTTGATCCAATAGCAAAAACAGGCGAGTCCGCATACAGAGACCTCATTTCTCGTTATGGGAAAGCTTTTGAACGTCACCAGACTAGATCTCAAAGTATAGACGGATTGGACAGGCTTTCTCCATTTTTCTCTGAAGAATTGTTTGAACTTTGCCAAGCCAATATTCGAAATAATCGATCCAATCTCTATGATCTGCAGATCTTAGTTGAGGCGTTACCCTCTCTCCCTGCTTATCAAGAATTTCGCCTGCAAGCGCCTAATCTCTCACCTGCAGTCTTAAAGATCTTTTCTACTCTCAGAGAAAAGGACAAAGAATTGAGAGACTACCCTTCAGAGGAACTAGAAAAGTTGATCCGACGGATTATAGCTCGTGAAGCACGACTGGCTTGGAAAGACCGAATCGAGCAGAGTTTTCCGATTTTGCGTCTTGCTCAAAAAGAGCTTTCGCGAAAAATCCAAACCCTAGCTGAGTCGAATACCAAAATGAGGACTTTGAATCAGAAGTTCCTCGCTTTCAACATAGATATAGAGAAAGTCAGAGTTCCTGATGATTGGGAGGATATCACTCGTCTAAGAGGCCCGAGAGCCCGTCGTCTCCGAGAGGTCATTGAGCGGGGCTGGGATATGGGACTTGGATGTCTTCGCCCGATTTGGCTCATGAACCCAGACACAGCAAGCCAATTGCTGCCTTTGAGAGCAGGCATGTTTGATGTGATCATTTTCGATGAGGCAAGCCAAATCCCTATAGAAAATGCTCTTCCAACTCTCTATCGAGCAAAAAGAACTGTCATCAGCGGGGATGAGAAACAGATGCCCCCTACCAGTGTTTTTATGAAGCAAATCGGCGACGATGAGGAATCCTCTTCTATGGATGAAGACCTAGATGAAATGATCAGCGATGCAGAAAGAGAAGCTTTAGAAGACACCTGGAACAGAAGAGAAATTAAAGATTGTTCGGATTTGCTAACCCTCGGGAAAACTGTTTTACCAAGATCGATGCTACAGATCCACTATCGTTCGAAGTACCGTGAACTCATCGCCTTTTCAAACGCAGCCTTCTATGGCAATAAACTCAGTGTCCCGGTCAGACACCCAGAGAATGTCATTCAGAATATTCGTCCTATCGAAATGATAAGAGTCGATGGCGTCTATGCAAACCAAACCAATAGAAAAGAAGCCGAAAGGGTTGTCGACTGGTTAGCAGAGCGCTGGTCTTCCCCAGAAAGACCTAGCATTGGTGTCGTGACCTTCAATGCTAAGCAAGCAGATCTGATAGAAGACGTTCTAGCCGAACGAGCCGATCAAGATGCCTCTTTTCGGCAAGCATTAGGTCAAGAACGAGAGCGTCAACAAGGCGGAGAAGACATGAGCTTCTTTGTGAAAAACGTTGAAAACGTGCAAGGGGATGAAAGAGACGTGATCATCTTCAGCTCGACTTTCGGAAGAGATGAAGAGGGGACTTTCCGAAGACAATTTGGGCTTCTCAGCCAAACGGGCGGGGAGCGCCGTTTGAACGTAGCGATCACAAGAGCCAGAGAGAAAATCATCCTGATTACTTCTTTACCGATTAACGAAATCTCAGATGCATTGTCCAAGAATCAGGGTCCTAAAAATTCCAGGGACTTCCTTCAAGCCTACTTTGACTATGCTTCTAAACTCAGCGATGGCTCTTTAGAAGCTGCTCGGAAATCTCTCGATAGCATGGTTTCTGAAAATCCTTCCACTCAGGGAACTTCGAATTTCGATAAGGATGGCTTTACCCGATCGGTCGCAACTTTTATCAAAAGTCTTGGACTCAAGCCATCTGCAATCAAAGAAAATGATGCTTTTGGATTGGATTTTGTGATAGAAGATCCAGAGAAAAAGCGATTTGGAATTGGAATCGAATGCGATGCTCACTGTCACCCTGTTTTGGAAACAGCAAGAGCTCGTGAAGTTTGGCGTCCTAAAGTCCTCCACATGGAGATCCCATATGTTCATAGAGTGACTAGCTATGCGTGGTATCATCGCAGAAAAGAAGAAATGGAACGTTTAAAACAGGTGCTCGAAGAAGCCTTAGGAGTTATGCTCTCAGGGGAGCCCATTCAATCCGGTTCGGGAGGATAAAAGAGCATGAGCGGCCCTAAGGTTGTACGAGTTGTTACCAAACAAGAAGTGATGTCCATTTGCAGAGGCCGAATCGATGCTCTCCAGGATGCGATCGAGCAATGGCGTAAATATGCATCTCGATATGACGCTCTAACAGCAGAAGAAGAGAAAGCCGTAGAAAAGAGGCTTTTTGCCGTCACCAAAATGTTCGAACGTGAGCAGTTTCTAGACGTACAAAAACAATGCTCTGTCGAGATTGCATCCCTCCAATCTGACATGAATCGAATACGAGACGAGGCTATTGCTAAGGCAGAGCAAGAACGTACCATGAGAAGACGTCTCCAATATTCCGCAGAAACCCTTATCTCGACATTCAAATCCATACAGAAGCAAATCCCTGAGTCCCTCTTACACATTGCATCATCATCTCTCAATGCCACTGAAGCTGAATTGGCTACAATGAACGCAACCTTAAGTCGAATACTAACCGAATACACTATGAGCTCGCCTGACCAAAAGAGCATGACTCCTTTACAAAAAGAGCTCTCAAAGAAGTTGGCAGAAGGGGAGAAGCTTCAAACGCTTGCGGATTGGAAAGTCCACCATGAAGATGTCAAATCTCTAGAGAAAGATCATCGATTGGATAAGCTTATCGCAGAGCTAGAAGCGACTGAAGATAAGTCCTCAGTCAAACCCTTTCTGGATCGCATCGCCTCAATCTCCCAAGAATCATCAGCGAATAGACGTTCTCTTCTAACTGATTCTCTCATTTTGGATCTGGTTGCTCACTCCAATGAAAGAAAAGACAAAGAGAAAGCAATCGTCTCCATGAGAGAGATTCGCAGTGAGCTGCATAGGCTTAAATCCAAGAAGGCCAAAAATCTTGAAGCGTTACTCACAAAGGCTATTGATTCTGAAGACATCTCTTCAAGCAAACCTCTATACAACCAGGGCCTCATCCTAATTAAGGAAGAAACAAAAGCTATGGCAGGGGAGTCGAGAAGAACAGCGATTCTTAAAGGACTGTCTGAACTAGGCTATGAGGTTCGAGAGAATATGGCTACAGCATGGGCAGAAAATGGTCGCATAGTTGTTAGAAAACCTAACGAGAAAGGGTATGGTGTCGAGTTAGGAGCTGTTGAGGATGCCGAAAGAGTGCAAGTTCAGCTGGTTTCCTTTGAGCAGGCTTCCGATGCCTCTAAAGCTTCGCAAGATAGGGATAGGGAAACTATTTGGTGCTCAGAGTTTTCCCGTCTCCAGTCTCTGCTAGAAAAGTCTGGGACATCTTTGCATATTGAAAAAGCCCTGCCGGTTGGCGCTAAACCTTTGAAGCATGTTCAAGAATCGGCAACAATTCCAGGTCGAGAAGGAAGGTCTAAAGAGTCTGCTCCTAAAAGGAAAATGCACGACTAAAGATACCTGTGAATGGTGCTAGAAAGACTAAACTATTTTGTCTCGTCGGGTTCTAATTCTGATGGTATGGAATATTCATCCACTTTTTTGATTGGAAATATAGTGTAGGTTTTAAGATCTACCTCATGCTCTTTTCGAATGAAATCATTGGATAAACTGAGATTTTTGGACATGCCATATGCCTCATGAATATTATCCGCTTCTACATAAGCGATATGTTCGACTAATTGATAATATCTCACTCGGTATGTTGGCATAAGAACCCCTAACAATTATAAAAATTACCGCGAAAAGAATGAAAGAAAGAACCTTTCTATGAAAGCTCCTATCTTTCTCTGTCTACCAGATCTTGTGAGAGGAATGCCGATTCGTCTTGAAATTCTAGCCTTAAAGGCTGAAATGCCGAAGAAACGTCTCCAAGAAAATCCACCGCGATTCATTTGTTTAATTCCGCATAAACAATCATTTCGAAGTAGATTATATGTTAATGCATGATAAACAACAATCTGTTTATTATTTGTTTTTATTTTTAAAATAATTAATTTATTAAAAAATAGATTTAGCTAAACAACTTTTTATTTAGAGATTCGGATAGAATGCGGATATGCATACTAGAAAGATGGGCATACCTCTTGGTCATTTGGACAGTTTTGTGGCCGAGGAGGGTTCCAATTTCAAGCAAACTGGCTTGATTCATAGCTAGATAAGAAGCCGCTGTATGGCGGAGATCATGAAATCGAAAGTTGGAAATATTTGCTTTTTCGAGCGCAGTTTCCCACGCAGAGCGAATATCGATCGGCTTTGATGAGGAATGCGGAGCAGGGAATACAAGAGAATTTGAAGGCTGGTTAGAATGTCGGGATCTGAGCAGATCTAGGGCTATTCCAACAAGAGGAACAAAGCGACGTTCCCCGTTTTTGGTAGTCTGCAAATGAATCGCTCCTCGATCTAAATCGACATCGCACCACTTGAGATTGAGGATTTCGCCGCGCCTCATTCCTGTTGAAAGAGCTAGTATAACAACAGGGTAGAGTCCTTTTGATTCGCTCTCTTGGCAAGCTCTGATGAGTCGCATTCTTTCTTCATCGCTCAAGAAACGAGTCCGTTCATTTGAAATTTTTGGTTTAGAGATCTTCAGGACGGGATTTTCTTGGATCCATTCCCAATCTCTTACAGCAACAGAAAAGGCATGAGACAGACTCGCTAGATAGCGAACGACGGTAGTAGGAGATCGAGGCTTGTTTTTGCATGTGGGATTTGAAAGAAGATCGTCGCGTTTTTGTGAGATCAGATTGGGCTTGATATCTGAGAGGAGATAGCTTCCAAGCTCTTGTTTCCACCAGAGAAGATGCTGGCGTACATTGCGAGCGTTTTTTGGTTTGGTAGGTAAAACTTTTTCGATATAGCGATCGATTAATTCAGAGAGAGTGTGTTTGCTACCTGGCTTCTCATAAGTAAAGATGCCGCGCTCTATGGCTGATTCGGTATCGCGTTTCCATTTCATGGCTAGAGTTTTGGAAGCGAATGATTGGATGATTACTGGATGTCCTTTGATGCGAACGCGGGCGCGGTAGGAAACTGTCCCGTCTTTGTGGGTGCGTTTGTCGATGCCTTTCATGAAGCTACCTTTGGTTTTAGTTTTCAAAGGTTAGCTGCTGAGCTTATCGCCAATTGTTGTAGGCGAGTGGTCCACAAATGGTCCATGGATGTGAACCGCGCTTTAGGCTGATTTGCTCGTGATTACACAAGCGCCTCAGTTTCAGCCTTATGAAACCAAGAAGAAATGTGGGGCAACCTGGACTTGAACCAGGGACCGACGGGTTATGAGTCCTCAGGTTGTTACATTGAAGAGCTTATACTACCCCGTTTCAGGAGTAATCCCTTCCCCTTGTTAATGTGCAATTATGACATGTCTATTTACACTGATTGCCAGCCCAAGCTGGCGGTGAAACCTTTCGATGGCTTAGTTCATTCCAAACGGTCACAAATGCAACCCGCTGGGCCAAGGTTCCTCCAAGCTGACGTGCGGCAGATAGATGAGGGCGGTTACCATTAGCAGTTCCTTGTTTTAGGTAACTCATAACACCTTTTAAACCTGTTCCATTGGACATTGCTTGCATAGTAGCATTGATGCCGTGTTGTGCAACGGTAGTGCCCGCAACTGATTTCGTTAAGTCAGTGTACTTGCGCTGAGAGCTTTTGTCAGTATCGTCTAAAGCTCGGTATTGGAGTAACACGCCGGAGGCAAGACGAAGAGAGATCAGAGCTGTCGCTAGAGGAAAAAGTCTCGAGCGCATTTGAGAGCCTTTCACACCGCAACCTATAGCTTCTGCAGCATATTCAATAGGTGCAGCTAGACCTAAAAACACAGTTGCTTCACCCAAAGATTTAGCATCTTCTTTTGAAGCGCCAAATCTCATATATTTGGATTGAATGGCGGGTAACACTAACGCGGCCGCTCCATACATTGCGCAAAATGCTGGCACAGTAGCAGCCGTTCCCGTTATCCCTCGAAGCGCTGCCCGTGTGATATGCTGATGAATGGGAAGCCCTGATGAGTGGATGAAGTGATACATGCCATAGAACACTGGCGACGATGCAATTACGTTCACACCACTTTGATAGTTATTCCAAAGAGATGTGCGTATGTCATTTTCGCTCACTCGATCGGTATTGATGCATTGATTGGCAATAGCCACATAGCGACGAACTAGTGATTCTTTTTGTTGGTCATCTGCAAGTTCGGAAATCATCCAACTTCCAAAGAGCAAGCCTGTGCCGACTTTTACCAGAGGAGTGAATTCGGCAGCCAAAGAATTTTTTGCTGAAGCCCAAATTGGTTTAAGGATCGACATTTTAAATCTCCTAATAAATGCTAATCTATTTCATGGATCCATTGATTTAGCGATTACCATAGCACCAACAACTGGTGAGGTGATCATTGACTAACCCAACTGCTTGCATATAGGCATACATAATTGTGGAGCCTACAAAGGTCATTCCCCGATGTTTCAGACTTTTTGATAAAGCATCACTTTCAGGTGTTGTTGTGGGTACATCTTGAAATTGTCGCCAATGGTTGATAATTGGCCTTCCATGCACAAAACCCCAGATATACCGATCAAAGGAGCCAAATTCTTGCTGAATGTTGAGAAAAACCTTAGCATTCTGGCGAGCACTATAGATCTTTAATCGATTTCGAATGATGCCTGGATTATGTCGTAGAGCCTCTAGTGCGTCATCGCTCATAGATGCAACTTTCACTGGATCGAACTGATGAAAGGCTGTACGATAACCCTCTCTCCTTTTAAGAATGGTTTCCCAATTTAAACCTGCTTGAGCACCTTCAAGGATGAGCATTTCAAACAACTTCTGATCGTCATGCACAGGAATACTCCATTCACAATCATGATATTGTGCATATAACTCTTTACCAAGTCCTTCGCCGAAACACCGTTTTTTTTCATCTAATTTAAGCATGCTCATTTCTTTCTCTGTAATATCCGTTAACAAGAGACCCCTGGAAACACGCCCAGAAGACGAATAGGCGCCTCAGTTCCTCTGGTCTTAATAGGCATAACAAAAGAATATCCGCTTTCATGACCTTCGACACACAGCCGCTTCCTACTTGGCCATGAATCAAGCGAGTCTGCTAGAGATCGGAACTCTGCTCGGCCACAAAACCGTCCAAATGACCAAGCGGTACGCCCATCTCTCCAATGCACACATGTATTCCACAACCGTAGCGCTGAATGAGAAATTGTTTAACAGCAGAAAATAAATATAATAGAAAAAATTTAAAGATAAAGATATTTTGCGAGAAGGGAGCCTCTACATAATAGCAGAGCTATGGACAAGAAATGCCAGCAGAGAAGAAGCTGTGGTGGAGTTCTTCCACAGAACAAACCTACAAGGAACTAGATACCGATCCAAAACAAGGATTGTCCTCTGCTGCTATAAAGATAAGATTAGAAAGTTACGGTTTCAATGAGTTACCAGAACCCAAACCCCCTTCCCCATTTAAACTTTTTCTAAATCAATTTTCCAGTTTCATCGTATGGGTTTTGATTGTCGCAGCTGCCATTGCTGGGATTCTTGGTGAATGGATAGATGCAATAGCGATTCTCGTTATCGTTATTCTCAATGCAATCATAGGATTTGTCCAAGAAATTAATGCAGAACGCTCCCTCGCTGCGCTGAAAAAGCTAGCAACTCCAACGTGTAAAGTGATCCGTGATGGGGTTCTACAGACAGTTCTCTCAAGAGAAATTGTCCCTGGAGATCTTACTTTATTAGAAGCTGGCGATCTGATTCCAGCAGATGGAAGAGTCATTCAATCTGTTCAGCTCTCCACTCAAGAAGCATCTCTTACAGGGGAATCTTTGCCTATTCATAAAATGACCAATCCGCTTGCGAAGAGAGAATTACCCATTGGCGATCAAAAAAACATGGCCTTTATGGGAACAGTTGTCCTTAGCGGTAAAGGACACATGATAGTGACAACGACAGGATTAAATACGGAACTTGGAAAGATCGCTTCTCTATTAAGTGAGCACAAAGAAGAACAAACTCCTTTGCAAATTCGCTTAGCCGGATTAGGACGTCGGTTGGTTTTTCTATGCCTTGGAATTGTTGCGAGTGTCTTTATTTTGGGGATAGTCCAAGGAAATTCTTTTCTTAATATCCTTTTAATAGCAACAAGTCTGGCTGTTGCTGCTGTACCAGAAGGACTCTCCGCTATTGTAACCATTGCGCTTGCTATCAGCGTTCGAAAAATGGCTAAGCGTAAAGCGCTGATTCGCCATCTTCCCTCAGTTGAAACACTCGGATGTGCTTCTGTGATCTGTACCGACAAAACAGGGACTCTAACGAAGAATGAAATGAGCGTAAGAAAAATATGGGTCAGTCAAGAACAGATTGATGTTTCGGGTGTGGGGTATGCGCCTGAAGGAAATTTCGAATTAAAGTCGCAAACCATTTCCCTTGCAGACTTTCCTGAATTAAAGCGTCTTCTTGAGACGGGAATATTATGTAATAACGCCAATCTCACACATACGGAACAAGGCTGGCAAATTACTGGCGATCCTACAGAAGGCGCTTTGATCGTTGCTGCAGAAAAAGGAGGAATAAAAAAGAAGGAACTTGAGACCAGAAATCCTCTTCTTGGGGAGATTCCTTTTGATTCTGAGCGAAAACGGGTGAGTGTCCTTAGACGGACCTCTGATGGAAATGTTCTTTTTGTTAAGGGTGCGCCTGATTTAGTTCTAAACCGTTGCCAAACAGTTCTCATTAGAAGCGGAAAAGTATCGCTTACACCTTTTCTTAAACAAGAAATTCTGAATAGCAATCATGATTTCGCGACTGGGGCGTTGAGAGTGTTAGCCATGGCCTATCGAGACATTGAGTCTGACAAGAGCATAGAAGAATCCATGGAAAACAATCTCACCTTTGTTGGCCTTGTTGCCATGATGGATCCTCCAAGAGAGGAAGTTAAACAAGCGGTTCAAACCTGCATGAAAGCGGGTATCCTTCCCGTGATGATCACAGGCGATCATAAAGATACAGCGGAGGCCATAGCCAAAGAGTTAGGATTAATGATGGAAGGAAATCTCGCGATTAGTGGAGTAGAGCTTCAACAGATGAGCGATGAGCAGCTAAAAAAATCTCTTCGAGATATTCGTATTTATGCACGTGTTTCAGCAGAACATAAATTACGTATTGTGCGGATGTGGAGAAGTCTGGGAGAGATTGTCGCAGTAACGGGCGATGGCGTGAACGATGCTCCTGCGATTAAGGAGGGAGATATTGGGATAGCAATGGGGATTAAGGGAACTGATGTCACAAAAGAAGCTGCCGACATGATTATCACTGATGATAATTTTGCTTCCATTGTTAATGCAGTAGAAGAGGGAAGAGGAATTTATGATAATATTATTAAATTCGTTAACTATTTGCTTTCTTCGAATATTGCTGAACTCATGGTCATTTTTGCAGGAATGGCGATTGGGTTTAAAGATCCTGCCGGAAATCCTTTCGTCTCTTTATCTGCAGTCCAACTTTTGCTCTTAAATCTTGTCACGGATGGTTTTCCAGCCATTGCTTTAGGGATGGATCCTGTCGATCCAAAAGCGATGGAAAGGCTACCCAGAAAATCAAGTGAACCTATTTTGTCGTCTCGGTTTTCCGTACAGCTAGTATTAATCAGTAGTACCATTGCTGCGGGTACACTTATCGCTTGCCATTTTGGATTGCGCACCAGCGCAGCTTTAGCGCAAACCATGGCATTTACGACTCTTGTCGTATTAGAACTTGTTCGAGTTCAAATGGTACGCTCTCAATACCACATCGGTTTTTTTTCCAATAAATGGATCGTTGGAGCATTGGTGAGTTCACTACTTGTTCAGCTGATGATTGTTTATCTTCCCCCATTGCAGAAAGTCTTTGGAACGGTTGGATTAGGATTAACAGAATGGGGCGTTATTGCCATTGTGGCTTTTGGTGTAGGAATGGGCGGATATGTGATTAATCGAATATTTCGGAAAAGGCAAGCATGAACAACCAAGCAAAAATCGCTTATTTCTCAATCGAGATTGCCATAGCAGAAAACATCCCCACTTACATTGGGGGCTTAGGAGTATTAGCAGGGGATACTATCTTTGCAGCCCTAAACCTTAAAGTTCCAATGGTTGCAGTTACCCTGCTCTACCGAAAAGGTTACTGTAATCAAAAATTGGACTCCAATGGATGGCAATACGAAGAGCCCGTTGAATGGGTTATTGAAAATTTTCTACAGGAGTTGCCAAAGCGAATTAAGGTGGATATCGATAACCGCATTGTCTATGTAAGAGCATGGAAGTATGAAATAAAGTCATCCACTGCTTTTAGTATTCCCAGCTTCTTTTTAGATACTAACCTTCCTGAGAATAGCGAGGGTGATAGGGCTTTAAGCGATTATCTTTATGGTGGGGATCAATATGATCGTCTATGTCAAGAAGTGGTTTTGGGGATAGGTGGTGTGAGAATGCTTAAAGCATTAGGGTATCAGCATATAGATCGTTTTCATATGAATGAAGGCCACTCATATCGTTGATCTCGAAAATTACGATTTAGAGCTTGCAAAACTGGTCACTAGTGGAGTTGATCTTTGGCTAAACACTCCCCAAACTCCTATGGAAGCATCTGGAACAAGTGGAATGAAAGCGGCTCTAAATGGAGTACCATCCTTAAGCATTTTAGATGGGTGGTGGATAGAAGGATGCATTGGGGGGATTACCGGTTGGTCAATTGTAGACGATAAACCAAAACATGAATCGAAAAATGACACGCGAGAGGATGCTTATTGGCTCTATGAAAATCTTGAGAAAGTGATCGTTCCGATGTTTTATAAAGAAAGAGAAAAGTTTATTTCTGTCATGCAACATTGCATCGCATTGAATTGGTCTTTTTTCAATAGTCAAAGACTGTTACAACAATATGTGTTAAATGCTTATTTTAGATAAAAAAATAATAGTTTATTTATTAGTTTTTGCTTTTATTGCATTTAATGCGGGTCAGCTTTTTTCTGAGGAGGATCCTTTGAACCGATCTTCTTTGCAATTAGAAACATTGATTGAGGAAGTTTTGAGACGTAATCCGAACCTAGAAGCAGCGAAGGAACGCATTCAGGCCGCAGCTGAAGTTGTCCCTCGAGTTCAAGTGATCGATGATCCTGAATTTAGATTTATGAGCGATTTTAATAACTTTAAATCCAATAGCGAATTTCTCCCCATGCTTCAATATCAAATTTCTCAAACGTTTCCTTTCCCTGGAAAACTTGGATTAAAAGGCAAAGTAGCTGCTGAGATTCTTAAACAATTTCAAAACGCTAAAATTACTACAGCGAAAGATTTAATTGTTCAGGCAAAAAAAATATATTTTAAGTTAGTTTTCAATCAATCATCTTTATTGATTAACGAAAACAATCGCGAAATAGCAAAAAACATCATAGATGACAGTTTATCCTTATATAGGTCAGGCACAAAAGGTTATGAAGAGGTCATAAAGGCCCAAATAGAACTACAAACTTTGGATGAAGAGCTATTAACAATCGAAGCAGAGCGTATTTTTATTGTTTCGATGCTCAATGCCATCCTCAATCGACCTCAAAATGAGCCAATAGGCCAAGCAGTAGAAGTCGTAAGCTCTCCAACGCATCTTCCGTTTCAAAGGTTAGAAGCGATTGCGATGCAGCAGCGTCCAGAGTTAAAAGAACTAAAAGCAATGGTAATGGAACAAGAAATGATGGCTAAACTTGCTAAGAGAGAGTATTTCCCCGACATAACAATCGCAGCAGGTTACGAGCAAATGACCAAAAATCTAAGTGATAATGCCTGGGAAGCAAGCATTTCATTTAAAATTCCTCTTTGGGTAGGTCAAAGGCAAAGGCGGCAAGTTCGCGAAGCTAAAGCGAAGGCATCGGCCAATACTAATGCACTTCTAGGAATGAAAGCGATGATTCAAGGTCAGATTAAAGATATCCTTGGAAAGCTCAAGGCAGTCGAAGAAAAACTTCTCTTATATGAAACAGGTTTACTTCCTAAAGTTTTGGAAGCTCTTAAAGCTGCTGAAATTAGTTATCGAACTGGAAAAGGGGATTTTTTGATTCTTCTCGACACCCGTAGACAATACCAAAATATCGAATTGACCTTTGAGGGAATCAAAGCTGAAAGAGAAACACTGCTCGCTGAATTAGAGCGTGCGGTTGGAGTGCCTTTGGAGGAAATACAATGAATTTAGCCATAATTTTTCTTTTAATCTCTTCAAATTTGTTAGTTGCTAGTCCTTCCATGGAGAACATGTCCAAAAAGCAAAACCATATTACAGGTTATGCCGAAGTAGAAATAGATCCAGAAAGGGTGCAGCTTTATGGAATCACGACAGAAAAAATCATTGTGCGCGATTTGACCAAAACAATACGCACTGTTGGCATTGTCGAAGTCGATGAGAGAAGAATTGCGTATGTTCAGACAAAGTTTGAAGGATGGATTGAAGAGCTTTTCGTCAATTTTACGCAGATTCCGGTGAACGTAGGTCAACCTTTATTCACTGTTTATAGCCCCGAATTGTTAACAGCCCAAGAGGAGTATTTGTTAGCCCTTCGAGATGTGCAGCATCCGGTACAAGGGAGATTTGGACAAGAATTACAACAATCGAATCTAGCTTTACTAGAAGCAGCTCAGAGGCGTTTGGAATTATGGGATGTTCCAGAAGAAGAGATCGAAAGATTGCAGAAGACTCGTATTGCCTCTAAAACCCTTACTATTGACTCCCCTGTAGAAGGGATCGTCTTAAATAAAAATGCTCTTGTTGGCATGAATGTAGAACCGGGAATGAATATTTTCACGATTGCCGATCTTTCCCATGTTTGGGTTTTAGCAGATATTTACGAGCAAGATATTTCCTGGTTAAAAATAGGACAAAAAGCAGCTCTTTCTCTTCCGACTTTCCCTGGGAAAACTCTTAATGGGACAGTGTCATTTGTCAATTATGTTGTGGAACCAAGTACACGCACGATGAAAGTGCGTTTCGATTTCAATAATCCCAGCTATCTATTAAAACCAGGCATGTATGCAACAGTTGAAACCAAAATTAATATGGGCCCGGCATTAGCAGTGCCAGAAACAGCGATCGTTGATACTGGGAAAAGGAAAATAGTCTTTGTAGTGGTGGGAAGAGGACGTTTCAAACCAGTAGATGTGAGGCTGGGTTTTAAAGCAGGACCTTATTATCAAGTCCTTAGCGGCCTTACTCTCGATGAAGAGGTTTTAACAAGCGCTCAATTTTTAATGGATTCAGAAAGTCGGCTAAAGGCATCGGGTGGAGGCATGCAAGGAATGGAAGAAATGGGGAAAAAGAAAAAACCATGATCGGTAAACTCATCGAACTCAGTGCAAGAAATCGCCTTATCGTTTTTATTATTACTGGTCTTGTTTTGATCTGGTCAGTGTGGACGATTCGTAAAACCCCATTGGATGCTCTACCTGATCTATCCGATGTCCAGGTGGTCATATTTACTGAATGGATGGGACGCAGTCCCAATCTTATAGAAGATCAAATTACTTATCCCATTGTGACGACTTTTCTTGGAGCTCCAAAAGTGAAATTAGTCAGGGGTTTCACTATGTTTGGGATGTCTTTTGTCTCGGTAATTTTTCAAGATGGTACGGATCTTTACTGGGCACGGAGTCGCACACTTGAATACTTGTCTAAAATACAAGGGCAATTGCCTGAAGGAGTAACGCCCATAATAGGACCTGATGCAACCGGTGTTGGATGGGTATTTGAATATGCTCTCATTGATGAATCAGGAAAATATAACCTTCAAGAGCTGCGCAGTTTTCAAGACTGGTATTTGCGCTATTGGCTTCAATCCGTTCCAGGAGTTGCTGAAGTTGCAAGTGTGGGAGGCTATCAAAAAGAATATCAAGTAGAGATCGATCCGACGAGACTTCAAGCTTTTGATCTTTCGATTGCCGATATTAAAGAAGCAGTTCGCCTATCTAATGAAGATGTCGGAGGTAGAGTTATCGAAATGGCCGAACATGAATATGCCGTACGCGGGCGTGGGTATATTACGAATCCAGAGATGCTTGAACAGGTCGTAGTGGGGACTGATCAAAAAGGAACCCCCATTCTCATCAGAGACATAGGACGTGTCCAGATTGGAGGGAATATTCGTAGGGGACTTGCGGAGCTCAATGGGGAAGGAGAAGTAGTAGGTGGGATTGTTGTAATGCGATTTGGCGAAGACACAGCGAAAGTCATTGATCGAGTCAAAGGAAAGATCAAGGAAATGGAGCCCTCTTTTCCTCCGGGAATAAAATTAGTGACCACTTATGACAGGTCCACTCTGATCAGGAATTCTGTAAACACTCTATCAGAGGCATTGATCGAAGAAATTATCATTGTTTCCTTGGTCATTTTGATCTTTCTCTTCCATTTTCGATCTACCCTTGTCTCTATTATCACTTTGCCGATTGCGATCATGATCTCTTTTATCCCGATGTATTACATGGGAATTAATGCCAATATAATGTCACTTGCAGGAATCATCATCGCCATAGGAGATATTGTCGATTCTGCCGTTATCATGACGGAAAATGCCCATAAAAAATTAGAGCAGGAAGGGGGAAAAAGGCCACGAGTTGAACTGATCATTGAAGCAGCAAAAGAAATCGGCCCCAGCATTTTTGCCGCACTCTTGGTCATTGTTGTTGGATTTCTTCCCGTTTTTGTTCTTCAAGAGCAAGAAGGGCGCCTATTTTCTCCCTTGGCTTATACCAAAACATTCTCCGTTGTTTTTGGAGCGCTTCTTGGAGTGACTTTGGTTCCTGCACTTATGGTCACGTTTATTCGGGGGAAAATCAAGCCTGAAATGAAAAATCCAGTCACAAGAGTTTGCATAGCTGCCTATAAACCTATCCTACGATTTTGCATGCGTTTTCGGTATGTTGTAGTATCAGGATGTCTTCTTCTCATCCTTGCCACCATTCCCATCTACTACAAACTAGGGTCTGAATTTATGCCGCCTTTAGATGAAGAGACGATTCTCTTCATGCCGATTACGACACCGGGAATCTCTATTGAAGCTGCCAAACAGCTGGTGCAGACACAAGATAAGATTTTACGCAGTTTTCCGGAGGTTCAATCTGTTTTTGGCAAAGCGGGCAGAGCCGAAACCCCCACAGACCCGGCTCCACTTTCAATGATTGAAACTGTCATTACCTTAAAACCAAAATCCGAATGGCGTAAAGGCATGACCAAGGATAAATTGATTGAAGAAATGGACCAGGCTCTTCAATTTGTGGGCGTTCAAAATGCTTTTACAATGCCCATTAAAGCCCGTATTGACATGTTGACTACGGGCATCCGTACTCCTATTGGAATCAAAATCTTCGGAACAAATTTAGCAGAAATTGCATTGCTTGGAGAAGATTTAGAAAAGATACTTAAAAATGTCCCTGGCACACGCAGTGTGTATGCAGAACGCGAAATGGGAGGGTTCTTTATTGATTTTATTCCAAACCGCGAGGCTCTTGCACGTTATGGGCTCACAATCATGGATGTGAATAATATTGTTGAAACAGCGATTGGAGGTATCGATGTAAATACAACAACAATAGAGGGACGTGAAAGATATAAAATTAATGTGCGTTATCCTAGAGAATTGCGCAATGATATTGATAAGTTAAAACAAGTCCTTGTTCCGATTCAGGTGAAGTCAGAAGCTATGGGACGCGTAGCTCATGTTCCACTTGGACAGCTTGGTGAAATTAAAGCAACAATGGGACCTCCTATGATCAAGGACGAGATGGGGTCATTAAGCGGTTGGGTCTATATTGACATCGAAGGCCGAGATATTGGGGGATATGTTAAGGATGCAAAAAAAGTCGTCGCTCAAAACTTAAAACTTCCTACAGGATATTACCTCAAATGGACCGGTCAATATGAGTTTTTAGAAAGGGTTCAAGCGCTAATGAAAGTAGTCATTCCTCTTACCTTGTTGATTATTGCATTCATTCTTTATCTCAATTTCAGGGGGATCGCGCAAACTCTAATTGTCATGCTCTCTGTTCCTTTTGCTGCAATTGGCGCCATTTGGCTCTTGTTCTTTGTGAATTATAACACCTCAGTTGCCGTTTGGGTTGGCATGATTGCTTTATTGGGCACAGCAGCGGAAACGACCGCCATCATGGTTGTGTATCTAGATGAAGGATTTAAAAAATGGACAGAAGGGGGGCGGATAAATTCTCAAGAGGATCTGTTAACCATGACGGTTGAGCACGGAGCCTCTAGAGTAAGACCTTTAATCATGGCTGTTGCTCTCAATATCTTCGGACTTCTTCCCATCATATGGAGCGGAGGCGTTGGATCGGATGTTGCTAAACGTATTGCTGCTCCTTTATGGGGAGGGCTCATTTCGTTGACACTTCTCACTTTATTCGTGGTCCCAGCAGTCTATGTTATTTGGAGAAGCATTCAATTTCGAAACATCAAATTTGTGTCCAAAAAAGTTTAGTATTTGATGGGAATAGATCTATTTTTCGGATAAATTCTCCTTTTTATCTTCTCTCATAAATACAGTTCGCAGTAGCTCGAATGAAAAAATCCTCAAAGGGAAAATGGGCAATGAGCTCCGTTTCAGTCCTGGGAAAGGATTTGAAAAAAAGAGGGCTAGCGACGAAAAGAAATTTTTTTCTCGCCCGGCTGATCGAAACGTTGAATCTGCGATAGTCTTTCAAAAAGGCGCTGTGGAGGCTCTCTCGATCTGACACTGTAGTGGAGAAAAGCACGAGATCGAATTCTTGACCTTGCATGCGCTCTACCGTATCGATTTTGGGATGTCTGATGGAAAAGGGAAGGGTTTCTTTCAGGGCATTGAGGATTGTATTGTTTTGGAGTCGATGCGGAGAAATAATGCCGATTTCATCGATGGGAAAAGAGTAGTCTAAGGTGAGACGTTTGACTGCCTGCGCGATCCAGAGGGCCTCTTCTTTAGAAGACTGAAGATTTCCTTCATGCTCCACAGGCACAACAACTAATGGTTTGAGCGGGTCGAGATATGCGTCGATGGAGTCGGCAAACAGAGGGAAATGCGGCAGCTCTAGTCTTTGATCTGCTGCGGAGCTTTGAAGCTCTTGGTCATACCAATGCCGACTGACAAATTGGCAAATCAGATCATTCATGCGGTAAGTTTCATTCAATCGAAGGTGATGTTGAGGGCCGAAGCGAGAGATGAGTTCCGCTAAGATGGAACAAGCGGGGATATCTGCCGTCACAATAGGGGCTAGTTGCTGGGTATCTCCATAGAATAGGGCATTCCCTTTGCCAAATACGAGACTTAAAAGTGCGTAGGAAGGGAGCACTTGCGAGGCTTCGTCAAAAATAACCCAGTCGAAAACTCGCGGGAATTGCTTGTCTTCGAGGAGTTGATAGACGCCAAATCCTGTGGCGCCGAGAATAAAGCTTGTGTTTTGCATAAGCGGTTTACCGTCTTGCAGCGGCTCTACGCCAGACTTTGCCTCAGCAAAGCGTCCATATTTCCAGATAGGGATTTTTTCTTTTTGGTCGAGAGTGCGCGCGACTTTGAGCAAAATTTGATCGATGGCTTGGTGTGTGAGTGCTGTCACCAAAATTTTGATCGGACGATGGATAGATTTTGCATGAGCAATAAGGGCGATCAATGTCCAGACGAGAAGATGGGTTTTGCCGGTGCCTGGAGGGCCTTCGATGAGGCCTATGTTTTTTAAAAATGGGAAGAGAAGAGCCTGTTTCTGCATTGAATTTAGATCCGCTCTTTCGGCGTGACAGGAATACCATTGCTCTACCCACTCTGCCGCCATTGTTAGGGAATTTTTTCCATGGCCGTGGAGCATATGGATGAGCTCAGGTCTAAATTTAGGGTCTTTTAATCGATGTAAAACAGTTTCGATTTTGGGCGCATTCCAGTCTGTCGCACATTCATCTATGGCGTATAATTGGTTTTTGCTGAGGGGCATTCTGTCAGACAAGGACTGAACGGAAAGGGTCCCTTCTTCGGGAGAGTAGGAAGTAAGGATGACAGAAAAGCCGTCTTGAATCTGCGTACTATTCGCAATCGATAATTTGAGAAAGTCGCCGACTCGAAATTTGGCAATAGGCGCTTTTGGATCGATTGAAAAGAAGTAGCGAAGCTCTCGCTCTTCTGAAACGACGCCTAAAAAAACTAAGGGGCCGATGGCGCGAAACTGTTCTACGCGCGTGGGCAAGGGTTTTTTCTGAAAAGCTAACGTAGCAAAGGTGCGCTCTTCCCATTCCTGACGTTGCGTGAAGAGGTAACTATCAATAAGACCCGTCGGAGGCGGCACTAAGGAGCGGATACATTTTATATGGGAGGCGCACCAACTCCAAATTTGTTTGCATACGTCAGGGGAGACGCACACATCGTCGTGGTATAGACTGATCGGCGGAGGTGGGTTATCCATAAGGCCTAAGCACCTACCCACCTGGGTTGCGGTGAGACGCCCATCGACAGGCCAGATAAAGTGTTTTTGCAGA
>Ga0207952_1000119_pt1 | contig 81707 bp, 75 predicted proteins | sample SubbioR12Aug_8Ca_FD_184831 | JGI IMG/M metagenome (GOLD analysis project Ga0207952, IMG submission 184831) | Serpentinite rock and fluid subsurface biosphere microbial communities from McLaughlin Reserve, California, USA - CR12Aug_8Ca (SPAdes) | ecosystem: Environmental > Terrestrial > Deep...
CCTTGACCATGACGACATCATCCGTGCCCTGATAGCTGACATCCGGTATGCCTACCATGGGCGCATTGTCCGCGACGTTTTTCAGGAACAAGGTGATATCAATCTCACTGACTTGCAGGACAGTAGACTGAAATGCCTCGCTGGGTGAGGCACTGCCATACAGCACGCGTATGGCTTGCTGCATGCGACTGATGTAGCGGTTGCTCTGATCTTCTGCATTGCCATGCAAGGCCATCAAAGACTGTAGCGGCGACATGATTTCATGGCCTACCGCATGCCACATCTCTTTTTCTTGTTCCGTACGTATGGTTTCGCGTTCCACGTCTTCCTTTACGCGGCGCAGCAAGTCATGCAGGCAACTGGCCAGCACGCCCAGTTCATCCGGGCTGCGCAAATCGCTGACATCGAATTGCTCAAGCTCACCAGCACCCTTCATGGTCTTTGACAGTGATACGGCGCGCCTGGTCAGCAGGGTGATGCGGCGTATGATGCTGACCTCGATCAACAGCCAGGCCAGCGTCAGCGCCAGCAACATCGCACCAACAAACCAGGATACCCGGCTGGCAACCACGCTCAGGCTCTTGCTGACGCTGCGTACATCACCCTTCAACAAGACTTCATAATTCGCCAGCGGTGTGCTGATGGTTTCGCGGCTCTCCAGCGGGATATCATATTCATCGACAGGCAGGCGGCGTATCAGGCGCGTCAAGACATTCCATGATTCATCGCTTTGTTCAAATGCACCGATGAGGTTGATCAGGTCGTCCTTATTCTCCTTGCTGTTCTGGCCATCTCGCTTGCGTATGATCAGGGTTTCACCCGGCAAGAGATTGTCCTGCAAATCCTTCAAAGAAAACGGCGTGACGGTTGGTGCATTCTTGCTGTCGAGCAGGGCAGTGTCAGAATCCGGTGGCAGTACTGACAGGCTGACTTCCATCTGGTCCAGGTCCTGCGGTGGCCAGACCGGGCGTTTCTTTTCAAACAGGGCTTCCTGTAATACAGGTATGGGCAGGCGCAGTGAAAAGAAAGTATTTTTCTGGCAGTCAGCATCCTTGTCGTCCAGGTCTGCCTGGTTGCAAATCGCCTGTTGCCAGGCCCAGCCACGGAAGTCTTTTACAGGACGCGCATTCGGCTTGTTGGCTTCACTTTCATTGAAGCCTGTCCAGCGTCCGCGCACGCCCTGGTTTTGTCTGGCTGGCGCTATCTCTTCTTCAAACGGTGCTATCCAGCGGTAAGTCTGGCCGCGCAGGCTGACGCTGACTTTCAGTCTGTGCGCCTGCGTCAGGCTTTCATTGCCACGCTTGTGCGACACCAGCTGGCTGCTGTTGAAATTGCCCGCGATATAGATAAAACCGCCTGCCCAGGGGTTGTTGCCTATGCCGCTACAGAGTGCCCCTGCGCTACCATATTGCACCAGGCAACCCGACATGGCGATGGCTTGCTGCACCTTGTTCTGGTCATCAAAATCAATCGCAGAATAAGGCAACAACAAGGGGCGCAAGGATGTGCGCTGCCTGTCATCAGGAGGATTCAGCAGCGCCAGTTGCCCCGCAGGGTGGCGCAGCGTGGCCGATATCTGCAAGCGGGTTTTATTGAAATTGCTTTGATAATTGTTATAGCTGAGCTGTTTTTCCTGCTGCAAGACAGACAGCGCCAGGCCCACGGTTGCCAGTGCCAGCAAGAGAAAAACGCCGCGAAATAAAATCCGCAGCCTGTAAGTCGCCAGCAAGAACTTGCCCATCTCAGCTTCTGCCTGCGTCGTCATCCACCCATCTGAAACCGCGCATGGGGACGTTTTCTATACATTCAAAGTCGGCATCAATTTCGCGGAAGGCATCGCGTATCGTCGAGACATGCTTGCGTATATTGTCGCGGTTGCGCCCGCTCTTGACGACTTCATACAGGTCTTCATACGACACCACCTGGCCGCGGCGGGCAAACAAGGCTGCCAGTATGCGTTGCGCAGTCAGCGGCAGGTTGATGCGCTGGCCGCGCCAGATAGGGGTGCGCTGGCGCAAAGGGTCCATGCTGAGCTGGTCGGCCACCGGAGACTTGGCCGCTTCTTTATAGGCAGCCGTCTGGCTTTCTTTATGCTGTTTGCGCTCCTTGACCGAGCGCAGGATTTCCAGAAAGGTTTCGATGAAATCGGCTTCTTCAAAGGTGGCTTTTTGCAGATAATCCCAGGCATCCAGTGCCTTCATGATGCTGCGGTAGATGGTTGCAGGCATGGCCGACACCACCAGCACCGGCGTCGCATGCTGCTTGTTGATGGCGTTGATGATGGCAACGCCGGCATGGCGCTCGCGCCCCAGTTCAATATCAAGTACTACCAGGTCATAGTTTTCGCGCGCTATGGCAGCCTCGGCATCATCACGGCTGAACCACTGGTCTATATGTATGCCTGGCTTTGCTGCTTCTATCCAGGTTTTCAACTGATTGCTGGTGGGCAGATCGTCTTCGATGACAGCTACTTTGACCACGGTTTTCTCCTGCAGGAATCTCAATATCCGCAGTATCTACGCTTTTCGGGCAAAAGTCATACCGTGGCTGTGAGTTTTTCTTCACACGCGGCCAGGCTTATTCCGTATTCGGAATAAATAGCTTGCCACAGTGATATTTCTGCCCCCACCGCAGCATTGTATGCTCCGCGGCTTGCGGAGCATGATGTGTCTCAGAACCTGCCGACGATCTTACTGCGCGAGCGTGATCGGGGCTCATGCGCTGCTCAAAATGCTCATGTACTCAAGTACATTCCGCTTTTTGCGCTGCTCTTCACTCCCGCTGACGCTCGCTCGCTACAGATCGTCGGCAGGTTCTAAGGAAAGCAGGGCAAATGCCGCTGCACTAACCCTGATAAAAACCACCATCATTGGAGAGCTATCATGTCTGACCGTATCAAATCCCTGGTACAAGCCGTAAGATCCACCTTGTCTTCCGTTTTCAGTAAAAGCGCATCGGGAATCAAGGCGGGGGCCAGGGTCACGTCAGAATCTGGTCTCACCAGTAAAGTTACTTTCAAGCGCCTGGTGGTCCTCAGCCTGGTTGGTGGTGCTATCTACGCCATCAGCACCCACCCGCCAATCAAGCATATTTCACGTGGGGAAGTCGGTGTACGTATCAATCAACTGACTGGTCATGCTGACCAGGTGCGTGATGGTGCACTGATAGTCGTGCCAGGCCTGCATGAACTGCGCCTGTTCAATCTGCAAGACCAGATATATAGGCCAACCCGCAGCAGCCGTGCCGATGGTGATGCGCCTTTCCAGTCGGTAGAAGGCTTGTCGCTGGGCGTAGACCTGAGCATACGTTATGCCGTTGACCCGACCAAGCTGACCAATATGTCCACCAGCCTGCCAGAAAACATCAATAACGACATCGTTGAACCGGCAGTGCAGGGCGTCATCTACAAGGCTTTCACCTTGTATACAGTACGCGAGATATTTTCCAGCAAGCGTGCAGAAATCCAGAAGCAAATAGAAGCTGAGTTAAAACCCAGGCTGGCTGCTGACGGTATCATCCTGCGCAGCGTCATGATGGGCAAGGTTGATCTGCCAGCCGACTACAAGCGCGGCATGGAAAAACTGCTGGCCGAAGAACTGGAAAGCGAAAAAATGCGCTACACCCTTGAACTCAAAGACAAGCAGGTCAAACAAACTGCGCTGGAAGCCGACGCAGACAAGATCAAGCGCGAAAAAGCCGCCGAGGCTGCAGGCAATGAACAAATCATCGCTGCAAGAGCAGAGGAAGAAGCCATGAAGCATGTCCTGCCTTTCAAGCAAAAACAGATAGAGCAACGCAAGCTTGAAGCCGAGGCAGAAAAAATATCCCGCATAAAAACTTCGGAAGGCACGGCCCAGGCACGCATCATCGAAGCCCAGGGTGAGGCTGATTCACGTCGCAAACTGGCTGATGCCGAGGCCTATAGGCAAGACCTGGTTGGCAAGGTCACCAGCGTGCAGATGGAGAGAGAAGGCGCCCTGCTGACCAAGCACCCCTTGTTGATACAGAAAACCATGGCCGACAAATTGTCAGACAAGATTTCGGTCATCATCGCACCTCCACCAACAGATGGCAGCTTCATTGGCGCCGCATTGCTGGGTAGCGGCAAGAATAGCAAGCAGGGCATGCAAAAAGTATCGACAGAAGCTGAAACAGAAACCACTAACGAAAACAAAGAGAGCCAATAATCATGTTTGCTACTTTAGCTGCTGTCGCCGTGCTCGCTGTCGTCACACAAGACCAGGCACAATTGCGCGCTGCACCCAAGGATGGCGCGCAACAACAGGCCATACTCTGGCAGGGCGACAGCCTGGAAATCCGCGGTGAAAAACTCGACTACCTGCAAGTGTATGACCACAGGCGCGAGCGTGCTGGTTACATCAAGGCTTCACAAGTGCGCCTGGTATCCATGCAGCCTGACGATGCCCCCGATGCCTTCGCCGTCATCCGCTTCCTGCGCGATACACCTGGTGCAGAAGCAATGGGCATCAGCTATACCGCTGCCTATCTCAAGGCAGCACCGACAAAAAACATCAGTGCAGAAGCATTTGATGCGCTGGGCAGCATGGCAGAACGTCTGGCAAAACGCGCTTCAAGCAAACAACCCAAGCAAAACGAAGCCACTATTGCCGCCCATCTGGAAGTGGTCGCCAATTACGGCATCAACATCAAGGGCTATGAACGTGAAGGCCGCATGCAACTCTGCTATGACGGCGAAGCCTTCCGCCGCGTGCTGGCCATGAATGCCACGCCCGATCAGAAAGCCCGCGCTGCCCTGGCATTGACCAGACAGGATTGCATAGACCCTGCCATGCGCCCTGGGGAACGCTATTCCCTTGATCAGTGGCGCGCCGATGTGCTCGACCGTGTCAATACCACCAGCCTGCCAGAGTACCTGAAAAACCGCATGCGCATGCGCAAGGCCAGCGTCTGGTCCAGCATCGCCTTCCAGCGCGCCCGCAAAGGCGAGAAAGTGGACGATGCCGCCAACCGTGCCCTGACAGAACTGGCAGCCGTCAATAAAGAAGAATTCACTGACGAAGACGTATATGCCTATGCCGACGCTGGCGTACGCGTAGGCACTACCCGCTGGGCAGCAGAACCTGTCGTCGCACCCACACCGGGCCTGAACATCATCACCGCCCCAGGCCAACCAGGCGAAACCTGCGTCATGCTGACTGATGCCAAACACGACGCCAAAAATCCCTTGGCAAAACGCTGTACCTATAGCGTTGTCTGGGCCGCATCTGCCCGCGCCAATGCACAAAACAGCGCGCTGACGCTGGCAGTACAACCCATGGAAAACTGGCGCGAACTCTGGCTATTCCACCAGACCAGCCAGGGCTGGGTCATCGACATCCTGCCACCTGCCAATAGCGACCCTGAGCTTGGCTATGCAGAATTCGCTGGCTGGGTGCCAGGTACGAACAAGATGTTGGTCGCCCGCGAAGCCAGAGTCGAAGGCCGCTTCAAGAAGAGCTTTGAAGTCGTCAGCATGGATAGCCTGCAAGTAGAGAACGGTGCTGACAAGCCAGGGTCTTTGAACGTGTTCTACAAGTGGCAAGACCCGGCATGGAAGAGGCAGACCATCAGCTTGCGTTGATTGACCGTCTGATCAAACTTTGAGGGCCGTAGCAAGAACTTGCTACGGCCCTGCTTGCGTTGGGTGGTGCTTTTTGAGCGCGCGCGATTTTAGCAAAGCTAAATCAAATAGTGATAATAATTGACTTAAATATATTTTTAACTGTTTTTAACATTAATGGGAGGCTTTCATTTATGCTTTCAATAATGCCACTCACCACGAGCCAGGCAGGCACATGGTTGATCTTGTCATTATTTAAGAAAAGAGTATGAATTCAACGCAAACAAACAATATCCGCAGCAAGAAAATGATGTTTTATGGACTCATCTTCTGCAATGTTTCTGTGCTGATTTACTATGTGGCGCAAGCGATTTTGACCAAGGCACCGCTACTGGCATTTTGGCTGCCAGCTCTGGTTTTCCTGGTTTTTTATGCCTACGATGGATTTAAGGAGCATGAAAAACTTAATGCCAGGACTCTGCCTGTAGAGCCAGAATCCATAGGATACGGCCTGCTTTTTCTTTTCGCTGTGATTTTTTTACTGGCAGTCAAAAACTGGAAAGATTCACCTATTAATATAACAGATGCATTCATGCTTGCGGTTTTGCTTAGCTATATAAAAGATTACACGATCAAGCTGCTGGCGATGCGCAAGTTTTCTGATTTTCAGAGATAGACGGTATCAGAAGAAAGATCGTAAGCACGATAAATTATCAAGTCATTTCTGCAGAAAGCGATCTTGGTTCATGGACATGGTTTATCTAAAGCTTGTATAAATCAGGTATGACCAATGAAATTATTATGTTTGCTGGTTCTCATTCTTCCTTGTTATGTAGGTGCTGCGGATACGCAGTCTACGTTGGTCAGGTATCGAATATCAGATTCCTTGACTCTGGATACCTATCGGACTTTTGAAGCAGCATTAAAACTCAATCCTGCTATTCGTGAGCTGGAATTTTTCAACTCCAACGGTTCAAGTGGCTATGCTGATTCCATCGTCAATTTATTCCAGCTCAAGATTGATGAATTGAAATTGCATACCTATGCCCGTGGTTTTTGTGATTCTACTTGTGCATTCATTTTCTTGATGGGACATAAACGCACTCTGTTAAACGGCACGGAAGATAATCCAACCATTCTCAAATTGCATCCCATCTTTAATGCGAGCATGAATGAAGTCGTGAGTTTTTCTACTGATAAATATATTCAAGAGATAAGCAGCCGCAGCGCTAATAAAATCACCCAAGAAGTGTTGAGAAAAATGTACATGACTACCGACAGATATGGTGGAATCATCATCAAACAAAAGCCTGGTGCTGATGGTAAATACATTTATTTTCAAGCCAGATATGGAGATCAATTGCAAGCCATATCTAGTCATAGCTTGATTGAACTTGGTATAGACACTGAAGAATAATGCTGGATGTGATCCGGACTATGAAAAAACTTATCTGTTACGTCTTGCTGGTGTTTTGTTCCACAGTATTTGCACAAGAAAATAAAACACGTTACATCATGACGAGTTTTTTGACTGCAGAAAAAGTCCAGGATCTGGAAGCACAGTTACAGGCGCACCCGTCCATGCGGGAAATTGAAATTGTAAACTCCTATGGTATCCATAAGAATGAAATCGCATTGACCAATAAGATACTGGCTCTGATAGACCAGTATCAATTGCATACCTTTGCCAGAGGGAATTGCGCATTTGCCTGCGCCACGATTTTCTTATATGGGTATGAGCGCACCTTGTTGCCCAGGGTTGAAGGTGGGACGACCCGCCTGATATTGAGACCACTCACGTCCAGGGATAGTGAATTTCTGAAAGAGCAGACGGAAGAATTTTTCAAGAAAATTGTTGCCCGTAGTGGCGGGAAGATACCCCAGGATTTTTTACCCTGGTTTTATCGCGTCAAGGATGATTTTGGTGCCATCCATGTATTGAGTAAGGCTAATGAACAGAATCACAGCATACTGTTCCAAAGTGCAGGGCAGGGGAAATTTGAGGTGATCAGTGATCTCAATGCTGAAGATCTGGGCATACAAGTACAGCGTTGAAATACCTTTCACGATGAAGCTTGAAAATTTTCGGGAATAAAAATAGATGAAAACACTAGTAAGGAATTTTCTTGCCAATGTATTTCTGACTCTTGCATTCGCAATTATGCTTGGTCTTATTGCTGCGCTCTCTGAGCTGGATGAGAAAGCGACTAACTCACTCCTCGTGGTGGCAGTGAGTATGACTTTCTTCACCTATTATGTTTTTAGTGGAAAAGATTTACATGTAAAGACCGGGGCCTATCCTGTTTTTCGATATGCAGGAGGCGATTCGCGCTGGCCCGAGCTGGTTTTTCCTGTTTTGATGTTTGCCGTCATTGTCCTGGTGTTGTATGAGAATAATGCCATCTCGTTTCGACAGACATATGCCATTCATTATCAATCCCTGCTGCTGACTCTGGGTGCAGCGGCCGCAGAGGAAATATTTTTTCGTGGCTATGTGCTGGCAGGTTTGAGGAAATACATGCGACTGGAATGGGCAATATTGATATCCAGTGCCTTGTTTTCACTAGCCCATTATTCAGGAGATAAAGCGAGTTTGCAGTACGCTCATCACTTCGTGTTTGCGGTAGCGATGGCTGCAGTCACGGTCAAATATCGCTCGCTGCTATGTGCCATCGTTTTTCACTTCATTTCGAATTATTCACTGGGCGTGAGCAAGGATTATTTTTCTGAAGCCTATAACGGCCAAGGCCTGTTTCAGTTGTATGACAGGGCTGCATCGACATTTTATTTGCAGGTGTGCATTGCTGTGTTTCTGGTGCTGAGCTGCTGGATAGCGAAGAATTACTATGCCACCCTTAAGCTTAAGCCTGAAGAAAAAGAAAAGCTGGCAACTTGATCAGTCGGTGGGGATTAATTTTTTGCTGTCTTCAGCGGCGCTGCCACGTTTTGACGTATCCATGTCTGCATATCTTGCCAGATGCGTTGTACTTCAGCGTCTGGCGGCATCTGTGTGGCATTCGGTAATTCTATGGTGACCACAGGTATGTCTTTGTGGATGCCGCTATAGTTGCCGAGTGAGCCTGGGTATACGCCAACGCGGTTGTAGATCAGGCGGCCAAAGCGGTTCGGTGGTGTGGCTGGGCCGTCAAAATCCAGTACGCCAAAAGGCGCGTGCACCGAGATGATGACGTCGGGTTTGTACTTTTCTATGGTTTCATAGACCCAGCGGCTTTCTGGTTCCGAGATGGGGGCTTTACCTGGATAGCGACGCGGGTCGCTGCGGGTTACGCGGGCCCAGTAGCTGGGCGCTTCTTTTTGCCAGTTCGGAGTAGGGAAGTTGCGGTTCAGGTCTATGCCGCGGGCATTCATGCGGCGTGGTTTGGGGGCCAGCAAGCCATCAGGATTCACCACAGGAGCTATGCGCCAGTTAAATTCCAGCGGGCTTTTTTGCATGGCTTCCATCCATTTAAACACGACGGAAGACGCCGTTTGCTCATCGCCGTGTATGCCACCCAGCAGCAGCACGCGTATGGCTTGCGGGTGCTTGGCATCGGCCTTGATATCGCGGAACAATACCGGGAAACCATTGAGTGAATTGGCACCAGTCGGGCTGAGCTTGCTGTTCTTGCAGTCAGCCAGGCTGACCTTGGGCAGGCGCGCTACCAGTGGCGTACACCAGTCGCTGATGGTTTTGGGCCTTGTGCTTGGCTTGGCTGGAACAGATGGTGCTGGCGGTGGTGCAGATGGAGGCGTTGGCGTAGCAGTCAGGCTGTTTGCAGATGGCATGGCCAACAGGCCAGCCACCGCAAACAAAGCACTGAGTTTTTTGCAGCGAGATGCGCAGAACTTACTTCTAAAAAGAACAACCGGCATTCTTGCTTCTACTCCCAGTGCTACCTATTACTTAAAACAATGAAGACATTACAGCCCGGCAGCGGCGCGCAGAATTGCTGCCTTGTCGGTACGTTCCCAGGTGAATTCTGGCTCTTCACGACCAAAGTGGCCGTAAGCGGCTGTCTTGGAATAGATAGGGCGCAGCAAGTCCAGCATCTGGATAATGCCTTTTGGACGCAGGTCAAAATGCTCGTTCACCAAAGCGGCGATCTGGTCATCAGGGATGACGCCTGTGCCTTCAGTGTAGACAGTCACGTTCATAGGACGTGCTACACCAATCGCGTAAGCGACCTGGATCTGGCATTGACGGGCGATGCCGGCAGCGACGATATTCTTGGCGACATAACGGGCAGCATAGGCAGCAGAACGGTCAACCTTGGTAGGATCTTTACCAGAGAAAGCGCCACCGCCATGAGGGCAGGCACCACCATAGGTATCAACAATGATCTTGCGGCCAGTCAGGCCACAATCACCTTGTGGGCCGCCAATAACGAAACGACCAGTCGGGTTGATGAGGAATTTGGTATCGCGCAACCATTCTTTAGGCAAGACTGGTTTGATGATTTCTTCAATGACAGCGTCAATGAAAGACTGCTTCATCTTGGTCGATGTTTCGCTTTGGTCAGGGTGATGCTGGGTGGACAGCACGACAGTATCGATACTGTGCGGTTTGCCATCGACATAACGCATGGTGACCTGGCTCTTGGCATCAGGACGCAGGAAAGGCAGACGGCCATCCTTGCGCAATTGTGCCTGGCGTTCTACCAGACGGTGCGCATAGTAAATTGGCGCAGGCATCAGTTCTGGTGTTTCATCGCAGGCATAGCCAAACATCAGGCCCTGGTCGCCAGCACCGGTGTTGAGGTGATCATCAGATGCCTGGTCTACGCCCTGGGCGATATCGTTGGATTGCTTGTCATAGGCAACCAGTACCGCGCAACCCTTGTAGTCAATACCGTATTCAGTATTGTCGTAACCAATGCGCTTGATGGTGTCGCGTGCTACTTGTATGTAATCAACGTGGGCATTGGTAGTGATTTCACCAGCCAGAACCACCAGACCAGTATTGGTCAGGGTTTCAGCGGCAACGCGGGAACGTGGATCCTGTTCAAAGATCGCATCGAGAATTGCATCGGAAATCTGATCGGCGACTTTGTCCGGGTGTCCTTCGGATACCGATTCAGAGGTGAAAAGAAAATCATTAGCCATCGCAGGCTCCTATAAAAAATTGACCGTAATAAATGTGCCGCAGTCGGAAGAGTCCTGCGACGCTTTAGCGAGTTTTATTAACCGCCTCGCAAGTTGTCTGTTAACTCGGCGGTGACCAGCTTTATATAATCAAGCCAGCCAATGTGTGATATTTTACGCTCGTTCTGCATAGTCTGTCGAATATACCCTTATTATTATACTGATAATTGAGCAGCGTCATGCTTGTCACTTTGTTTCGTTTCCTTTCCATTTTTCCATTGTCGGTCTTGCATTTTTCAGGAGCCGCGCTGGGTTGGGTTGTTTATTTGCTGTCAGGATCGTATCGCCGTCGCCTGAAGCAGAATATCAGCCGCGCCGGTTTCCCCAGCCATTTGCATGAGGCCGTGCGCGAGGCTGGCAAGAATATCCTGGAGCTGCCCTTCATCTGGTGTGCCAAGCCTGAAAGAGTATTGAAGACCGCAACCATAGAGAACTGGGAACTGGTGCAAACCGCGCTGGATGCCAAAAAAGGCGTGATCTTTTTGACACCGCACCTGGGTTGTTTTGAAATTGTCGCCCAGAGCATCGCGGTACGCACCCGCCTGACTGTGCTGTACCGGCCACCGCGCCAGGCTGCCTTGAAGCCGCTGATAGAAGGCGCCAGGGCGCGTGATAATCTCTTGCTGGCACCTGCAAACCTGTCTGGCGTGCGCATCATGGCCAAGGCCCTTAAAAAAGGCGAGGCCATCGGCTTGCTGCCCGATCAGGTGCCACAGGAAGGCGAGGGCGTCTGGGCCAAATTCTTTGGCAAGCGTGCCTATACCATGACTTTGTCAGCCAAATTGCATGGCATGACTGATGCACCCATCATCCTGACTTATGCAGAGCGCCTGCCCGGCGGGCGCGGTTACGTGATCCGCTTCGTGCCTTTTGAAGAAGAACTGGGCACAGACCCGGTGGCCCAGGCCAGTGCCATCAACCGTGGCATGGAAAAATTGATTGCCCGTTCACCCGCACAATACTTCTGGAGTTATAACCGCTACAAGAAACCGGACGGCGTAGATGCGCCTGAATCCCGTTTTGACCAGGGGCAGGCATGAGGGCAGTGCTGGGCTTGATGTGGGTGTTGCACTGGCTGCCTTTGCCAGTGCTGGGTCGTCTGGGCGAGGGCGTGGGCAGCTTGCTATTCATGCTGATCAAGAAGCGCAGGCATATCACGCTGACAAATTTATCACTATGCCTGCCACAACTCAGTGAAGCTGAACGCCTGGCCATCGCAAAACGCCACTTCCAGGTGTATGCCCGCAGCGTGCTGGAACGCGGCATACTCTGGTGGGCTTCAGAAGCGCGCCTCAAGCGGCTAATACAGATAGACCCTGCCGTGCCCATGGAGGCGATGGCGGATGGCCCGACTATTTTGATGTGCCCGCATTTCGTCAGCCTGGATGTGGCGGGTGTGGCGGTCATGCTGGAATCATCTCTATGCTCTATCTATACCCAGCAACGCAGCAAGGTGTTTGATGCAGCCTTGCGCAAGGGACGTTCGCGCTTCAGGCCGGTAAAACTGTTTTCTCGTGCTGAAGGTGTCAAGCCTATCATTCGTGCCATGCGCGAAGGCTTGCCGTTCTTCATGCTGCCGGATATGGACTTTGGTGCCAAGGATGCCGAGTTCGTGCCTTTCTTTGGCGTACCAGCCGCCACATTGACGGCAGTACCAAGAATTGCTGCCACCACCCGTGCCAAGGTCATCCCCGTTATCGCCACGATTTTGCCTGACTATAAGGGCTGGAAAGTGACTTTCCACGAGCCATGGAAAAATTATCCGGGTGAAGATATCGTGGCGGCTACGCGCTACATGAATGCCTTCATTGAGCAGGAAATCCTGAAAGCGCCAGCCGAATATTTTTGGGCGCACAAGCGTTTCAAAACACGTCCTCCTGGTGAGCCCAGCGTTTATTGATACATTTTACTGATGCCTTTTACTGAGGCGCACCAGTGACGGCTTGCGCCGTCACTTCCAGTTCTCGTTGCAACCATTCCAAAAACGCCAGACGGCGCGGGTCTTCATCAAAGGGCAGGGCTGACAGCAAGACATAGTCTGTGCCGTCCTCCATGAAAGCATGAGACGCAATGAGTTGCTCGCTGCGTATCTCATCTTCCACCATATAGGCAGATGCTATGGCGACACCCAGGCCAGCGCAAGCTGCCTGCAGGCTCAGGTAAAAATGTTCGTAGGTCGCCCGGCTTTTGCCACGTGCAATTTGCCTGCTGAGCTTTTGCCATTGCGGCCAGGCATCGGGGCGGGTTGCTGTGTGCAGCAGGCATTGCTGGTTCAGTTGCAGTTTGCCTTTTTTCAGTAGGTTTTGTGTGCAGACCGGGGCGATCAATTCACGGGCGACTTTGGCTACATGGTAGTTTGCATCCCAGACAAAATCATTGCGCCGCAAAGCCAGGTCTATATGCCCATGGCGCAGATCGACAGGGCCGCCAGCAGCGAATAAATGGATTTCCAGTTCAGGGTGTAGCTGCCTGAATTTGCCCAGGCGAGGGATCAGCCAGCGCATGGCTATCGTTGGTTCGCAAGAGACCACCAATGGCTGATCACCGGTCTGCCTCAGTTGACGCAAACCTGCTTCCAGTTGCCGCATGATGTCAGTGCAAGTGCCTTGCAGGCTGAGTCCGGCGCGTGTCAAAAAGACGGCACGGTTGCGGCGCTCGAACAATTCCAGGCCCAGGTTTTCTTCCAGTTGCTTGATCTGGCGGCTGACAGCGCCGTGGGTGACGTGCAATTCTTCTGCAGCCTTGACCAGGCTCAAATGGCGTGCGGCGACTTCAAATACGCGTATCGCATTCAGGGATGGCAGGTGCTTGGACATATGTGAAATTTTCTCAATGATATGTCTGAGTATATATCGATTTTCATATTCGATGATTTGCTTCAGAGTGTACATATGTGTGATTTTTAATCACAAGTAAATATTTCTTATTTTGAGGAAAAAAATGACAGAACTCATTGCCGTCGCCATCATCACTATCCTGGCCGTCATCAGTCCCGGAGCTGACTTTGCCATGGTGACCAGGAACAGTTATCTGTATGGCCGCCGTGCGGGCCTGCTTGCTGCCAGCGGCATTGCACTGGGTGTGCAAGTGCATGTCATGTATACCATGCTTGGTGTGGGGCTGTTGATTGCCAAATCTCCCGGCCTGTATTTCGCCATCAAGATCATCGGTGCGATTTATTTGATTTATATCGGTTACCAGACTTTTTTTGCCCGTGCTGTCGTGAATGCAGAAGCGGGAGAAGGGCAGTCATTGAATAATCTGGCGGCCTTGCGTGCAGGTTTCATGACCAATGCCTTTAATCCCAAAACCACTTTATTTGTCCTGAGCACTTATACCCAGGTCGTGCAAGTTGATACCAGCCTGCTGGCACAATTTGGCTATGGCTTGTTCATGTCTGTCGCACACTGGATATGGTTCAGCCTGGTTGCCCTGTTCTTTTCAGATCATCGTCTGCGTGCTGGCATGCTCAGGCAGCAGGTGATATTGAATCGTTTCATTGGTGCAGTGCTGATTGTCCTGGGAATGTCGCTGGCGAGTTTGCCAGCCTTGCATTCATGACATGGTTGACGAAATCCGGATGCGCGCCTAAAATTGCGGTAGGTGCTAAGGGGCGCCTACCCGCAAAAGAGGCTCTCACCCTGCAAATGCATATCCATACTAATGTGATAATTGCCATGTTTCGTTTGACGTCAGCGGGTCGTCGATAAGCGAACTGGAGTTCATCATGTTATCGTCGTATTACCCATCATTGTTCATCACACAACAGCCCACATTGACTGGAGCTGCAGCATGAACGCACTTACTACAGAAATCAAGACACGCGCCCGTTTATTGCAGAAACTGCTGGAAACACGCAATACCGCAGCCAGCAAACGCGCCCTGATCTTGAGCCGCCAGCGCCAGTGGGAAGTCCCCGAGAGCTGGCAACTCAAGCACTGCATGAACCTGGCCGCAGCTGATGCCGGTTTTCAGAACTGGGAACATGCCCGCATCGTCCTCGGTGGCGAAGCCAAACCTGGTGAGGACATGGGGGACTTTTGGCATGGTCCCGAGGTGTCGGTCTTTATCAATCACTGGTATGCCAGCTATGCCGAAGCGCAGGCGCAATTGCAGGCGAATGACGCTGGCTATTTACTGCCTTACCGCAAGCAATACCTTGTCGTCACCAGTGATTATTTGCAGGCGCTGGGCGTTAGCGCTACTGCTGAATATTGGAACTCTATCGGGCGTGATCTGGTACAGGGTTACGGCAGCGTGAGCTGGCTGAACCTGGCGCAGCAACGTCTGCAATCCAGTCGCACCGAGCGTTTCAAGGCGAACTGGGATGCTTCCCAGATCATGCTGGATTTGCAGTCTACTGAAGTGGAGGCTGAGCGAGTGATGAAATCTTTTGTCAAGGATGGCCGTCTGGTGAGTATTCCTGAACAACGTAAAAAGCGCCTGGTGATCTTGCGCTGGCTGGTCGAGCAATTACAGTTTGAGCGGCGATATGTGGAGGCGGATATCAATAGCTTCTTGCTGCAGTTTCATTCTGATTTTGCGACCTTGCGGCGGGAGTTTATTATGAATGGATTGATGGAGAGGGCGGAGGGGGAGTATTGGAGGGTGTGATGGGCATCTTGGTATTTTGATGCATCTCGACTAAACGACTTTTTATATTTCCCCGGCTGCCAGGCCTTCAATTAGACAGCAATAAGTTTAGCGTCATTCCTGCGTAGGCAGGAATCCAGAGGCGTTAGTTGCTTTGCCGTACTTTGATTAAAGCGATTGCCCTTCGTGGATACAAGCCGGGTGTCGGCCCGGCAGCCGAAATACTTTCTTTGCGTCGCCAAAGAAAGTATTCCAAGAAAGGCGACCCAGGCGTAGCACTCCACTGCGCCGCTTGCAAGCGGCTTAGATGTTGGCAGCGCAAAGCATGCTTTGCGAAACCCTGCCAACATCCCCTGCGGGGTTCCCGATTGTGCGGTACAAAAAATGGGAAGATCCGAAACTCGCCTGCGGCTCAGACAGCGGCTCTTCTTAATCCATTTTCTGTACCGCACAATCGGCGTCTACACATGGGAACTACAAAAATCAACAGCAACCCCAACGTCAAAAGCATCGTCAAATTCAACAGCAACGTCATTACGACCGCGGCTTATATTCTTCATGCTCAAGCGTTCAATTGATTTACTCCACACCAGCCTGCAAAGGCAATCTGACACTCACTGCCAAGCCCCCACCCTCACGATTGGCAAAGCCTACGTCCGCATGCAGTTGTATAGCCAGTTGCGCGACGATAGCGAGGCCCAGGCCAGCGCCGCCAGTTTCACGGTTGCGGGATGACTCTAGCCGCACGAAGGGTTGCATGACGGCTTCCCATTGGTCTTCGGGGATGCCGGGGCCTCGGTCCTGTATGGTGATGATGGCATGTTGTTGGTCGCTGGCCAGGATGACTTCGACTTCGCTGCCAAACTTCAGGGCATTGTCGATGAGGTTGCCAAGCAGGCGGGACAGGGCAAGGGGTCGGGTTTGTACAGTTTGACTGCTCTTGCCACTAATGGCAACTTGCTGGCCGGTGTCGCAATAGTCTTGTACCAGGCTGCCAGCCAGGGCATCGAGATTGATCTTGCTGCCGGCTTCCTGATCGGTTTGTAGCTGGTTCTGGGCCTGTGCGTAGGCCAGTCCCTGTTCCACCAGTTTTTGCATGGCTTGCAGGTCGGCTTGCATTTTGACGCGCTGGCTGTCGTCGTCCATGAATTCGGTACGCAGGCGCAGGCGGGTGATGGGGGTTTGCAGGTCGTGGGTGATGGAGGCCAGGATTTGCATGCGTTCTGCCAGATACGTGTCTATGCGTTTTTGCATGTTCTGGAAGGCAGTCGCGGCACGAAATACTTCCCGAGGTGCACGGGCTGGGAACTCTGGCCTGGCGCCGGGTTTCAGCATGGCGTCGGCAGCATCGGCCAGCATCGCTAGCGGACGTGTCGCTGTCCTGACTGCCAACCATGCAGCCAGCATGAGGATGGCAAGTTGTATGCAGAGCAGTGAGAAAATGCTCCATTGCATAGTGTAGGGCGTGGCACTCAGCAATACGGTCAGTGGTGTGCCATCTTGCAGTAGCAAATGTATCTTCAGGGTTTTTTTGTCATCTATGGTGGCGACACTGGTTTTGATTTTTGCCGCATGCTCCAGGTTATCCTGTATTGCCTGCACTGCTTCCTGGGCAATTTCCAGGTCGCGATCTTCTATCGCATTTGCTGGTGCCGCCTGGAGTACGTATTGGTAATTATTACGTGCAAAACGACCCAGCCATGAGGCTCGCTCCTCTGCTGGTATGCGGTCAAGAAAAGCGACGGCGTTGCCTACATCCTTTCCTACGGAGTAGACCATCATGTTTTTCCTGACTTGTATTTTGTCCCACTGCGAAAGGGCAAAAGAAAGTGCATGCGCCATCAGCAATGCACTCAATAAAATCAGACAAAGACGGCCAAACAGGGTATGTGGCCAGTGCGGGCTTTCTATGATGTGCATCAGGCTTCCTCTTGTGCAGTGACTTGCGCACAAAATACATAGCCTTCACTGCGTACAGTCTTGATATAGCGCGGTTCGCGGGCATCATCACGTAAATGCTGGCGCAGTCGGCTGATCAGTAAATCGATGGAACGCTCAAACAAGTCTGCATCGCGGCCCTGGGTCAGGTTCAATAGCTGATCACGATTCAGCACTCTTTGCGGATGTTCCACCAGGACTTGCAGCAGGCGGTATTCAGCCCCGCTGAGTGTCACCATGACACCATCTTTATCGAGCAGATGACGTGCCAGGGTATCGAGTTGCCAGTCGCCAAACAGCAGCATGGCGGGTGGTCTTTGTTCACGCAGCTTGGGCGGCAGCATGCGTGTGCGGCGCAAGACTGCCTTGATGCGGGCCAGTAATTCTCTTGCGGCGAAAGGTTTGGTCAGATAATCATCTGCACCCATTTCCAGACCGACTATGCGGTCAGTTTCTTCAGCACGTGCTGTCAGAAAAAATATAGGAATGACTTTGTGCGGGCCAGAGCGCAACTCGCGACACAGGCTCAAACCATCTTCACCCGGCATCATGATATCGAGCACGATGAGGTCTATGGCACTGCCTTCCAGCAAGGCGCGCATTTGCTTGCCACCTGCAGCCGTGCTGACCTTGTTGCCATTCTTGCGCAAATACAGGGCAGTCAGTTCTCGTATTTCTGCATCATCATCGACGATGAGGATGTGATCCGGGGATTCTGTGTTTTCCATAGGCTGGACTGGTTGTGGACTGGTTGCTCATTCTTGATGCGCATTTTTGATGATTTATTCCATAGTGCTTTATAGCCTAAATCGTGGCAGAGACAAAATCTTTTGTATCCCAGTGTATCTGAGCGTCGTTGATACATGATCAGATGCAAATATGGCATTTCCTGACATCTGCCAGATACCTTGCTCTTGTCTAATGATCTTGCCGTGATGAATTCATCACCTCGACAACTCAAGGAGAATTGACATGAAAAAGCAAATGATCGTTATCAGCACTTTCGCCACTATTTTGATGAGTGCCTGGTCTGCCCAGGCGCAACAAGCGGGTTTGTCTGATTATTATCTGGCATCGGTGGAGGCTGAAATTCAGGCCAATAATCATGCCAGCAGCAAGGCTGGCGCAGTCGCTGGCACCTGGCTGACACAGAGTGGTAACCTGGAAGTAGAGATCAGTAAATGCGGCCAGGCCTTGTGCGGCAAGGTCAGCCGTGTATTGGAAACATCTGCTGCGCCTGCAATGGGCAAGACCATCATGGAAGGTTTTACTCCTGTCCAGACTGCGCAGCCCACCCAGCCCACCACGTGGTCAGGCAAGATTTTCAACCGTGCTGATGGTCAGACTTATGATTGCCAGATGCGCATGCTGAGTTCTGGCGAGCTGGAAGTCACGCCCTACAAGGACAGTCCTGAAAATGGCCGCAGCCAGGTGTGGACCAGGGTGTCGAATACCGTCACGGCGCAAAAATAAAAAAGGGAGCATCGACTGATGCTCCCTTTTCATTTTTCAATAGCAATGCGGACTTACGGCAGTAATTCAACTTCACCCGGCAATAAGGTATTGGCTGGCAAGGCATCGAGTTGTTTCAGTCGCTCATAATAAGGCGTGAAATCCGGTGCCGTGCCATCAAATAATTGCTGGAAATTGTCGATGACAAAATAGGTTTCCTGGAAGCTGTCTATCTTGTACAGAGTTTGCAGGCAGCGTTCTATTTCAAGATGGATATGGCGTGAAGGCGTGCCCGGTTTCAGGCAATATTCGACTTCACCACCAGATGACAAAATGCCCGCGCCATAGATGCGCAAACCCTTGTCAGTCTTGATCAGGCCAAACTCTACCGTGTACCAGTACAGCCGCGCCAGATAATCCAGTCCGCCCAGTTTCATTGCTTTCAAACCACCCTTGCCATACAACTGCATATAGTCAGCGAAGACAGGATTGAACAGCAGCGGCACATGACCAAAGTAATCATGGAAGACATCGGGTTCAACTATGTAATTGAATTCCTCGGGCTTGCGCAGCCATACAGTAATAGGGAAGCGGCGGTTGGCCAGGTGTTCAAAGAAAGTCAGTTCAGGGATCAGGCCGGGCACGGCGACGATGCGCCAGCCAGTGGCGGCAAACAATTCTTCTGAAGTACGCTCAAATTTTGGTATGCCACCCGAGGCATCCATCTTGTGCAGGGCCTCGATGAACTCGTCGCAGGCACGGCCAGGCAAGAGTTCCATCTGGCGCTGATACAGCTTGCGCCACAATTCATGTTCTTCTTCTGTGTAGGCATCCCAGTCCTGGGCGACGACGTATTGCTCGTCGGCTTTTTCATAGTTGCCACGCAGGGCTGCACCATTCGATTTCTCGGCAACGGTGGCCAGGAAGTCGTCGTTGCTGACGGTAGTGTCAGCAGTAGCGGAAGTAGCGATAGTATCCATATTTTTTAGCGAAAAAGGCCGGCATCAGATGATGGCCAGCCTCCTTCATATCTCCATTAGCTGTTAGCGAATCAGGCAGTTGTTTCGTCTTTGATGACGCCACGACGGATCTGATCAAGCTCAATAGATTCAAACAGGGCGCGGAAATTACCTTCGCCAAAACCCTGGTCGCCCTTGCGCTGGATGATTTCAAAGAAGATAGGGCCGATGACTGTGGTCGTGAAAATCTGCAACAGCAATTCACGCGATGTTTCTGTGCTCTTGCCATCGACCAGAATACGCAGCTTGCGCAATTCTTCCAGGTTTTCACCATGGCCAGGCAAGCGGCGGTCTACCAGGTCGTAGTAAGTTTCTATGGTGTCCTGGAATACCACGCCATTGGCTTTCATGCCGCCCACGGTGTCATAGATATTGTCTGTACCCATGGCGATATGCTGCACGCCTTCGCCGTGGTACAGGTCCAGGTATTCAGCGATCTGGGATTTGTCATCCGAAGATTCATTGATAGGGATACGGATTTTGCCGCAAGGAGAAGTCATGGCTTTGGACTTCAGGCCTGTGTGTTTGCCAGCAATATCGAAATAACGGATTTCGCGGAAGTTGAACAGGGTTTCATAGAAATCTGCCCATTCCTTCATGCGGCCACGGTGTACATTGTGGGTCAAATGGTCGATGTAAGTCAGGCCCTTGCCGACCGGATTGGAATCCACGCCTGGCAGTGCCACGAAGTCAGCGTCATAGATGCTGATATTGCCGATGGCACCTGCATCTGCGCCATCTTTACCATGCCAGCGGTCAACGAAATAAATCAGGGAATCACCAATGCCTTTGATGGCAGGGATGTTCAATTCCATAGGGCCGGTTTTATTGTCAAAACCCCAGGCACCCAGTTCCAGTGCACGCTTGTAGGCAGCATTGGCATCCTTGACGCGGAAAGCGAATGCGCAAACGGATTGACCATGTTTGCGGGCAAATTTTTGTGCGAAAGAATCAGGTTCTGCATTGATGATGAAATTCACACCGCCTTGACGGTACAGGGTGACATCCTTGGTGCGATGTTTGGCGATCGCGGTAAAACCCATGGTGACGAATAATTCGCCCAGTGCTTTTGGATCGGGTGCTGCGTACTCGATAAACTCAAAGCCATCGGTACCCATAGGGTTTTCCCAAGTTTGGAAAGTCATGCCTGTCTCCTCAGTGTGATCATCAGTATTGCTGCATCGGGCTAGTTTTAAGTCTGGCTTTGATGTAGCTCAAGCTCTCAGTATAGTCTGCGAAACGCGCCATATAATTGCAAAATAACCCAATGATTCATTAATTTGAGCAATAATATTGCTTAATTTATTTAGTATTGGGCAGATTATGCTTGAAGTTGAACTGGACAAGATAGACCGCAAGATACTGGCGATTTTGCAGGCAGATGGCAGACTGACCAATCAGGAAGTGGCCGAACGCGTCAATCTCTCCCCCTCACCCTGCCTGCGTCGTATCAAGCGCCTGGAAGACAGCGGGGTTATTCGCAAATACGTAGCCTTGCTGGAACCCGCCAAGATAGGCCTGGGCTTGTTGGCTTATGTCAATGTCAGGCTGGAAAAGCATAGCGATGCCCCCGGCAAGGGTGCTTCACGCTCACCGCGCGATGACTTCTCGGCCTCGGTAGGGCAGTGGCCAGAAGTGGTGGCCTGTTATGCCATGACAGGGGAAATGGATTATCTCTTGCGCGTGCATGTGGAAGACATGAACCATTTTTCACGCTTCATGATGGAGACGCTGCTACGTCATCCTGCGGTGCTGGATGTAAAGTCCAGCTTTGCCTTGCAGCAGATTAAGGATACGACGGCCTTGCCGGTGGTGGTTGGGACGTAAGGGTGAGAGTACGCTCGCTGACTGGGTCGTTTTAACTAGGTCGTTTTAATATAACTGGCCTTTACATCGTCGCTCCTGCGAAGGCAGGAGGCTACCGGGCTGGCGCTCCAGTGGCGTTCATTGCCTTGCCGTACTTTGATTAAAACGCTTGCTCTTCGTAGACACAAGCCGGGTCTCGGCCCGGCAGCCGAAATACTTTCTTTGCGTCGCCAAAGAACGTATTCAAAGAAAGGCGACCCAGGCGTCGCCGCCCCTGCGGGGTTCCCGTTTGTGCAGTACAGAAAATGGGAAAGTCCGAAAACTCGCCTTCGGCTCAAACATCGGCCTTTCTCTTTCCATTTTCTGTACCACACAAACGGCGTCGACACATGGGAACTGCAAAAGTCAAAAGCAACATCAATGCGACTTGCAAACGAGATTCGTTGGGTTGGATTAATCAACGAACTGGATACAAAGAAGTCAGTTTTTGTTCTCCTTGCAACTTTCTCTGATCTCAGTGTGACCGTGGTGAGATGCTTTAGCTCAACTACTTGGAACTATCCTTCATCCCCGGCAAATTACTCAGCCACTTGGCAGCAGCGCGGGTATTTGCCTTGATGCTGTAGTCGATGGCCGCTACCTGTTCCTGCATGGCTTCTTTGAGCACGCTGGCGGCGTCAGCTGGCATGAGTTTGAGGTAGGCGTCGGCTTCGCCGTAGGCGCGGTGGATTTCCATGCCTGCCTTTTTGGCGATGTGTATCATGGTTTGATTCGATGACAGACAGTGCATGTACAAGGTATCAACATCATCATTGCGGCAGTGGATGGCACCGCGCTCAAAAAGTTTTGAGCCTATGCCCTTGCCACGTGCATTGCTTGAGACTGAAACGCCAAATTCCGCTACCTTGTCCTTATCTGTGGCTTCATCATCTTCTGCGCGTGGTGCATAGGCGAGGTGGCCGACGCCGACCAGTCGGAAATGGTGGCTGATGACGCCAAACACCTTGTCGCGTGAGAAATCTATGCCGTCTACATATTTTTCTACCATCGCGTCTGGCAGATAGGTGCCGAAGCGCAGTAAGCGGTCACTTTCTTCAAGGCCAAGAAAATGCTTCATGATGCGGTGCCTGTCCTTTTCTGATAATTCCTTGACGAAAATAGTAGGTTTGGAGGGCTTGTTGGTGGAGTCTAGCAAGTGATTGGGATCTTCTGGAAAAACGTCTGACGGATTCATGGCAGCTCCTTATGGGTAGCTTTTTGTGCACTGCACAATGCATTGTAGATGATCTGTTTCGATTATTCCAGAAAAGCGCTATTTTTGAGAATAAAACTTCTATTCTGCCCAGTTTAGTGACTGCCGGCCTCTAGAGCCGCGATTCTGGCTGCCCGTATGGCGACAGGAATTTGCGCCGGATTACCGGCATGCCGGGAAGCAATCTCGCCGCCATTGACTGCTTGCGCCATTTCCAGCGCCTTGCTTAATCTGGCTTGCGGCGCATATTCCGTCATTCCCTGAGCATACAGACAGGCCACAGCATTCAAGAGTTCAAGGAAACGCTGGGGTTTGCGATAAGCATCGCAGCGGCCCAGCAAATCGATGATATCTGCGGCAGTCAGGGATGCCGCATCTTTAATGCGTAAGTGCTCACGTGCCAGCATGACGGCAAGGTCGCGGCATTCTGCCGGTACTTTCCAGCGCTGACTGATGGTATCTGCAAGTGCCATGCGCTGCTTTTCCTGTGCAGCAGTAAGCTGTTCGTCCGTTGGAACAACTAGCAGGTCATGCAATAATACTGCATAGCGTGTCGCCAGTGGCTGGCTGGTTTCTGCTGAAGCATCCACTAGCTGCATTAATTGCCGGGCCTTGCTGGAATTGTCAGTTGCAGGAATAGTCCATAGGGCATCCAGCTCGGGCAGCAGCCTTTGCAGTGCGCCACAACTGCGCAAGACTTCAAACATGCGTGAGGGATGCACTTCCATCAGGCCACGCGAAATTTCCTGCCATACCCGTTCTGCAACGAGGGCATCAACTTCTCCGGCGGCCACCATGGTTTGCATCAGTGCCGTGGTTTCCTGTGCCACGCTGAAATCCTGTGGTGGCGTGGCAAAGCGGGCAGCGAAGCGGGCCAGGCGCAAGATGCGTACCGGGTCTTCACAAAATGCCATCGATACATGGCGGAATATGCGGTCCTTCAGATCCTGCAAGCCGCCATAGGGGTCGATGATATTGCCATCATCATCCTGGGCCATGGCATTGATGCTGAGGTCGCGGCGTATCAAATCCTGTTCGAGAGTGACTTCCGCATCGGTATGAAAGACAAAGCCCTTATAACCGGCTGCGGTCTTGCGTTCGGTGCGGGCCAGCGCATATTCTTCATGGGTTTTCGGATGCAGAAATACCGGGAAGTCCTTGCCCACAGGCAGGAAACCCTGCGCCAGCATGTCTTCAGGGCTGGCACCTACGACGACGAAATCGCGGTCTTGTACAGGGAAGCCCAGCAAGGCGTCGCGCACAGCGCCGCCTACAATATATGTCTTCATGCAGTCTTAGTGCTCAATCATCATGGCGGTTGTCATGGCCGGGCATGAATTCGGTTTCCATCAGGGCTTCCCTGACCCACAGGGCAACTGCAGGGTGAGCGATGACACGGTCAGCATAGGCTTGCAATGCCGGTGCCAGCGATACACCGTAGGTGCGGAAGCGCATGACGACAGGGGCATAAAATGCATCGGCGATAGAGAATGCACCGAACAGGAATTCATGTGCGCCATACAGGGCCAGGCAATCTTCCCAGATTTCACTGATGCGGCCTATGTCAGCCTGAGAACCTATGGTGCGGCCCTTGCCAAACAGGTCGGCGCGTATATTCATGGGCATGTCAAAGCGTAGCGAAGAAAAACCGGAATGCATCTCTGCGCAGATACTGCGTGCAGTGGCTCTTGCGGCGACATCTTCTGGCCACAGATTGAGTATGGAGAATTGCTCGGCCAGGTATTCACAAATTGCGAGAGAGTCCCAGACAGTGATTTCACCCGCCAGCAAGACTGGCACCCGTCCGGCAGCAGAATATTCAGCGATGCGGTTGGTGGTATCCGGCTGGTTCAGCAGTATGCGTATCTCTTCAAACGGGATACCGAAGGCCTTCATCAGTACCCAGGGGCGCATGGACCAGGAAGAGTAATTTTTATTGCCTATCACCAGTCGCAAACCAGCGCGGTGCTGGTCCAGCAAGGCGGCCAGTGCAGGTTGCATTTCAGTATCTTGCATGATGTGTATGCTAAAAGCGCTTAAAGATTGGCAGGAATATCGGATTCATTGGCCGTCATACCTTTGGGTACAACCATGCCCAGACGCTTCTTCAGTGACTGTGGTTTTTTCTCAAACAGAGCGGCATAGTAAGTCGCATTCGACAAGACGTTTTTGACATAACCACGGGTTTCATTGAAAGGAATAGTCTCGGCAAAAATGGCACCTTCCACAGGACGCGTCAGTTTGGAGCGCCAGGCACGCGGACGACCAGGGCCAGCATTATAGGCAGCCGATGCCAGCGCCTGTGAGCCACCCAGGTCAGTCAATACCATATTCAGATAATTTGTCCCCAGGGCGATATTGGTTTCCACATCATTGACCTGGGTAGGTACAAAATTACCGAGGCCAATTTTCTTGGCAACATAGCGTGCTGTCGCCGGCATCAATTGCATGAGGCCAGATGCACCCACGTGCGACTTGGCATTCATGATGAAGCGCGATTCCTGGCGTATCAAGCCATACACCCAGGCCATGTCCATGCCCAGCGCCTGGGTAGTCTTATACATACTGTCGTTGAATGGAGTAGGGTAGCGCTGGCTGAAATCCAGTTCACCCTTGGTGCGGTCCGAGGTATTTACCATGCGATCGAGCAAATTGTTTTGCCTGGCCAGTTCAGCCGCAGCCAGATGCTGGCGCTCGCTCATCTTGCGTAATTCCCAATTCCATTCACGCGTGCCTTCAAAGCGCAAATTCATAGCGTAGAACTTCAGCGCTCTTTGCAGGTTGGGATTTCTTTCCATGGGTGCCAGTTCTTCTGGCGTCACGGGTTTGACTGTGCCGGGGACACCAATTTTTTGCCCTTGTTCTTCCAGTGCCAGTTGTCCATAGAAATGCAATTGATCGGCAATGCTGGCAAATTGTGCTCGCGCCTCTTCCTGCTTGCCTTCGGCTTTTAATGCGCGGCCATACCAGTAGACCCAGGCCGGGTCAGCCTTCAGGCTGGCGGGCATGGCGGTGATGCTGGATTTCACCAGTTTCCAGTCACCTTCGCGCAAGGCAGTGCGGGTGCGCCATTGATAAGACTCTTGTGTCAAAGGCGCGCCATCGGCTTTTTGCCAGTAAGCCAGGGCTTCTGGCTCCAGCTTTTGCGCAGCTTGCATGGCGATCTGTGCCCAGCCCAGGGCTTTTTCATTGTCAGTGAATACATTTTTGTGACGAGTCAGGATTTCTGCTGCCTGCTCATGATCAGATTTTGCCAGACGCCCCAGGGCGATCAGATACAGCTCATGGGCTGCATGTCCGGCATCCGGGGCTCTCTTGAGCATGCCCGCCGGTTTGTCGACGGCTTCTGCAACTTGCTTTTCTGATACATTCAGCAATTTACCCAGGCGCTGCGCCAGTGGCAAGGCACCATTCTCTGCCGCCATGCGCATCTGCGCCCACAAATCTTCCTGGTTGAATTGACCATTCGTCGTCAGGTAAGTCACCAGGGCATAACAACCTTCGCCATAATCGCGCGGACTATTGAGCAAATTGCGCGCTTCATTAGCCACCTTGTGTTGCTTGACTGCCTTGGAAAGAAGGGAATAGCAGCGCAACTGATTATCGTCAGCGACCACGAATTGTGGATATTGCTGGTCAAACAAATCCCATTCGCCGCGTCTGCCCAGCAACAATAGCCAGTCATTGCGCAGGCGGTCAGCAATGGCGCTGCCTTCATACTTGCTGATAAATTCACGGAATTCGGTGTTTGTCGTTTTTACCAGGCGCGCGCGCAAGCGGTAATAATCGACGTAAGAAGGGATGTCATAATTCTTCAATGACGCCGCATGTTGCTCAGTGCTGGCGACGTCTTCGTGGAAGGCGGCATCACGCAAGGCCATGAAGCGATCATCATCATTGGCAATCAGGCTCCTCTTCGCGGGGGCTGCCCAGGCGAAAGGACTTGTTGCGAAACCTGCTAAGATCATCAGGCCCAGACCAGCTAAACTTTTTTTCACAGACATCTTTTGACAGTTTGAGATTACATTTCTGACAGTATGACACAGCCCAAGAATAGCGAACACAAAGTCAGCATGGAAACAGCACCAGGCCGCGCTGAATTACGAAAAATTTTGCGACAAAAACGTCAGTCCATCCCGCCAGAAGATAAAGCCTTGCTGGATGCTGAGTTGGGAAAGCAATTACTGGCGTGGTGTGAGCAACATACGCCAGTCAGTCTGGCCGTGTATTGGCCAATACAGGCAGAGCCGGATTTGCGTCCGTATTACCAGCAATTGCAGGAGCAGGGCATACAATTGGCCCTGCCGCTGGTGACAGCCAAAGACACAGCCTTAAGCTTTTTGTCCTGGCAGGCAGGGGATGTCATGACGGTGGATTCTTACGGCATTGCCATTCCAGCGCATGGGCGGCTGGTGGCACAACCTGAAGTCTTGCTGATCCCTTGCCTGGGATGGAATGCTGAAGCTTACCGCCTGGGCTATGGAGGGGGCTTTTATGACCGTACCCTGGCGGCTATACCAAGGCCCATAGCCATAGGCATAGCCTATGCCTGCACCCAGGCAGAATTTGTAGCGCAGGAACATGATATTCCCATGGACTGCATTATCTCTGCCTGAGTTTCATTTCCCATGTTGAATTTAGTTTCCCTCGTTTAATTTTCATTATTACACCAGATTTGCCACATTTCACGATAGGCATTTTCTACCTTGCGGCAAAAACCAGCTTCATCCATCAAGGGGCTGTTTTGCATCTGCATGCGTAAGCCAGCCCGTACGGCGCCAAGTTCAGGCAGATTGCTGGCCAGGCTGACAACCTTGTCCACATATTCGTCTTCTGTCCTTGCTATCCATTCTGGCCGCCCCAGGCCGTGCAGTACACTACTACCCAGCCTGCCCATGCTGGGGCGGGAGGCTAGTGTGACAAAGGGCACGCCCAGATACAATGATTCAAACAGGGTTGTCCCGGAATTATGTGGAAAGCAATCCAGGCCTATGTCTATGCTACGGATCACATCCCATGGCGGGCTGTGAGCACCTATCTGAAGACGGCTGCGTTCTATTCCCAGGGCAACAAACTTGTCTTCCATGGATTTACGCATGGTTTCATCCTTGAAATTCCCACTGTCTATCACCAGCCGCGCATTCTCCACCCTCTTTAATATCTCGGCCCAAACCCGGATGACTTTATGGTTGATACGCACCGCGCGGCTAAGCGTGCCTATCGTGACATAGCCTTTGCTCAATGCGGGCTGGGGATTGCTTTCGCCCATGCCTTCGGCGGGGCGGTAGACCAGCGATGGAGTCTCTATACGCCAGACTTGTTCGGCAAATAGATGATTAAACTCCGGAGGCGCGAAAACCGCATCAGATAGCATATAGTCAATGGCTGTGAGGCCACTTGAATAGGCGTAACCCAGCCATGAAATTGACACCGGGGCGGGCTTCCGTGCCATGACACGCAGGCGGTTATTACCGGTGTGACCTGCGACATCCATGAGGATATCAATACCGTCTGCGCGTATTTTTTCGGCCAAGGCATCATCATTCAAATGCCTGGTTGGTATCCAGTGATCTACATGTTTGCGATAACGTGCACTGACAGCATCTTCCGCAGCGAGTTCAGCATAGGCATAAATCTCGAACTGACTCTTGTCATGCTGGGCCAGCAAGGGTTCGAGGAAATGCTGGACCGGGTGGCGTCGCATATCCGGTGAAACATAGCCTATCTTCAGGCGACGTGCAGGCTGCCTGCTGTTGGTGTGTGGACGCCATTGCGCATATAAATGCGCCACAAAGCGGCGTTCATATTCCTGATAGGCGGCAAAAATTTCTTCTGCGCTCAGGTCAGGGTGATAGTTGAGGGAAAACAGCAGATTGCCATAGGCTTCAGAAAAATCCGGCTGGTATTCCAGTGCCTGGCGATAAGCAGCAACTGCTTCAGGGATCATACCCTGATCGTCAAACAGTGCACCCAGGCTATTGTGCGCCGTTGCCAGATCCGGCTTGAGTTTGATCGCTTTGTCGAAACAGGCACGTGCTTCTGTTGCGCGGTTGAAGCTCATGTGCAACTGGCCAAGATCAAGCAGGGCGACAATGGAATTGGGATCGAGCTGCAGGGCTTTTTGATAGAAATTTTGCGCATCGTCATAGCGTTGCTGTTCAAAAAAAAGCCTACCCAGGTAACTGTGATAACTGGCATTGTTTTTATCCAGTTCAAGGGCTTTGCGGTAGCTTGTTTCAGCTTTGGCAAACTGCGCATTTGCTTTATAGATTTGCGCAAGATTGACATGGGCAAGGGCAAATTGCGGATCCTGTTCCAAAGCACGCAGATAACAGTTTTCTGCTTGTGCCAGCTCGCCTTGTTCCAGGAATATCACGCCAAGATTGCCTAGTGCATTGGTAAAGCCTGGTTGCAGTTGCAAGGCTAGCTGGTAGCAATTTTTTGCGGCCTCGGTTTGTCCCTGTGCCTTTAACACCACGCCCAGGTTGTAATGAAGGCTGGCTTCTTTTGGATGAGAGACCAGCATCTGACGATATATGTTCTCAGCCTCTGAAAAACGAGATGTCTGCAAATATGCATTTAACAAGGCATCCCTGGCCGCTGTATTGGCGGGCTGGCGCGTCAGCAGGTTTTTTAATACGTTTTCTGCATCCTGCTGTTTGCCTTGTTGCTGGTACAGGTTGACCAGAAAAAAGTCAGCAGTTGTCATTTCAGTCTGGCAAGCAATGGCATGCTGGAAGCAAGGCTCGGCATCCTGGTAGCGACCCTGTGACGCATGTATCATGCCGAGGTTGCAACAGGCATAATAATGCTGGGGTTCCAGCTTCAATAACTCTTGATAATGATGTATGGCCTCACTTAGCTGATCGCGCTGTTGCAAAAGTATCGCCAGATTGAAATGTGCATGTCCGAATTGTGGATTGAGTTCCAGGGCGCGCAGATAAGCCTGTTCAGCCTCCAGGTTTTGCCCTGTCAATGAGAGGCTGACACCAAGATTGAAGTGGGCGATAACATCTCCAGGCTGCTTGTTGATGACATGCCTGTAACAGGCTATCGCCTCAGTAAAACGTGACTGCCCATCGAGGCAGAGTCCAAGATTGATCCAGGTGGGCAGTGATTCTGGCTGGCTATCAAGGATGAGGCGATAGATGGCCTCGGCTTCGGGCAAGAGGAATTTTTCATACAGTTTGTCCGCCAGGATATCAGCAGGTAAATTTTCGGCCGGATCCAGTTGCAGTTTTTCATAAGCGATGGCGATGACATCACGCTGCTCTGCAAATGCAGGCTCGGCTGTGCTGCTGCCGCTGTCACCGCTGGCAATGCCTGCTGGCTCAGCCGCCGTCACAACGGGGGCAGGCGTTTCAGGAGTGGTGCTAACTTGTTGAGGTTCGGGCGTTTCTTGTGATTTTGAAAAAGTTTTTTTAAGCCAGTTCAACATAAGCGTCAATCTTCTTTGCGAGTAGAAAATGAGGCTTATTTTAACCAGTAATTGTTTTAGTGGGCTAAAGTAATGACCGGCCCGTGTTTGTATTCAAAACATCAGCGAATAATATTCGGGTTCACTTCTTCTTCATCCACCCTTGGTTTCTGACCACGCAGCACTGAATTACCACTATATAAAGTACGCTGGTCTATTTTTGCAGGCTGGCACCAGTGGGCTTCCTGCATTTCCTGGTTCAGGCCATAGACAGACAGGGCATTGGCATACACCACCTGGTGAATGACTTCAGCGGAAATACCACGGCTGGCCATCAGGCGGGCAGACTTGGGAACGGCCAGCGGGTCAGACACGCCCCAGTCACAGGCGGAGTTGACGATAATGCGCTCAGGGCCATATTGTCTGACGATATCGGCCAGCCTTTCATTGCCCATCTTGGTGGATGGGTAAATCGTAAAGGCGCACCAGTAACCGCGGTCCAGCACTTCCTGTACAGTTTCTTCATTATTGTGGTCGATGACACAGCGGGCCGGATCAAAGCCGCATTCTTCCAGCACATCCATGGTGCGGTTGGTGCCGCGTTTTTTATCTCGATGTGGCGTGTGTATCATGATGGGCAATTCAAATTCCAGCGCCATGGCAATTTGCGCACGCAGGGCCTTGTCTTCCAGTTCGGTCTGTTCATCGTAGCCAATTTCACCAAGTGCCACCACACCTTCCTTGCCCAGATAGCGCGGCATGATATCCAGCACCGCTTCTGCCAGCGCCGGATTATTTGCCTCCTTTGGGTTGAGACCTATAGCGCAATAATGGCGTATGCCAAACTGCCCGGCACGGAAACGTTCGAAGCCAGTGATGGTGGAAAAATAATCGATGAAGCTGCCTACATTGGTGCGCAGCTGCCCCAGCCAGAATGCGGGTTCTATGACGGCGACAATACCGGCCTTGGCCATGGCTTCATAATCATCGGTAGTGCGGGCTATCATATGCGCATGCGGGTCTATCATCATGCCATTACCGCCACTGGCCAGTTGCCGGAATGCTGTCTGACCCTGTTGCAACTGCCCGGCCTGTGCCAACAGGTTTTGCAGCATCTGCGGCGTGATCGTGCCATTGCAGCAGGGACAGGTGACGGCACGGTCGGAAAACATTTCATCCACGATGGTACTGTCGGCGATGAAGTTTCCTGGAAATTGATTGTTGTTATTCATGTGCCTGCTCCTGAGTCTGTATTTTCAAACATGATCTTCAAAGCTATATCCTTGATATCCGCAGCATGGATTTCATTCCTGCCATCTGTCGATGGACGGTCGAGTATCAGCAATGGCCCATCGGCTGTATCATCCACTGGCCTGCCGTGCGAACCCTGCACCAGGCTGGCATCCAGGCCTATGACATTCATCAGGCTGCGAAAACCCAGCAGGCGTTTGCCCAGCCGCCAGGCGACTGCCAGTTTGGGGAAACGGATATTCGTATCGACGAACAACTCTGCCGGGTCATAACCGGGTTTGCGGTGGATTTCTACGGTGCGTGCAAAGTCCGGCGCACGTGCATCATCCTGCCAGTAATAGTAAGTGAACCAGGAGCGCTTATCTGCCATCACCACCAGTTCACCTGAGCGTGGGTGATCCAGCCCTATGGCTACGCGCTCATTGCCAGCCCAGATGTCTTCTATGCCAGCAACATTGCTGAGCAATCTGCGTACAGGTGCAATCAATTCCGGCCTGGAGATATAGACGTGGGCAAACTGATGGTCTGCCACGGCATAGGCGCTGGAGGCTATCGGGTCCAGCAATTCTGCGCCATCTTCTTCACGCACCATCACATAACCTGCTTCGCGCAAGATGCGGTTGATGTGTACAGGCCGGTCGACCGCCGTAATACCGTATTCAGACAAGACCATGACGCGGCGGCCAGCCTGCTGTGCATGGGCGATGAGATCACCCGCCACTTCATCAATATCGCGCAGCGATTGTTGTACTGCCGGGTCTGTCAGGTCTGGCCCATGTCTTTGCAAGTCATAGTCCAGATGCGGCAGATAAACCATGGTCAAGGTGGGATTTTTATCCGTGATGGCCAGCTTGGCGGCATCGGCAATCCATCGACTCGATTTGATCGTGGTGGCTGGCCCCCAGAACTGGAATAGCGGGAAGGCACCGAGTTTTTGTGTCAGCTGATCCCGCCATGTCGGCGGTGTCGTATAGCAGTCGGGCAGCTTGCGGCCATCTGCCTTGTAGATGGGGCGGGGCGTGATGCCATAATCATGGGACGACGCCATGTTGTACCACCAGAACAGATTCGCACACGTGAACTTGGGGTCACGTGCCTTGCCTGCTTCCCAGATTTTTTCTCCGGCGACCAGTTTGTTGGATTGCCGCCAAAACCAGATTTCTGCCAGGTCACGGAATAACCAGCCATTGCCGACTATCCCATGTTGCTGCGGTGATAGCCCGGTCATGATGGTCGCCTGCACTGTGCAAGTGACGGCCGGTGTCACGCTTTTGAGTGGCTGCATATGGCCGCTGGCAACAAAGGCAGACAGCCGTGGCGTCAGCTCGCCCAGCAGGCTGGGAGTGAGGCCAACGATATTCAATATCAACAAGCTTTGCATGAGTAAATTTTTGCTTATTCATACTACGTTGAAGCCCGGAAATACAGCAAATCCTGCTGCCAGCCGGACGGATAATCACACCAGCTTACAGATGGATTGTTTCCTTATTATTAATTTAATCCTGGCTTTGTGCAATAGCTTATTGCTAAAAAGTATTGCTCAAAAGGAAATGTTGTGTGGAAAAGATATTTAAAGAAAAGATATCAAAAGGCCATTGCATATTTTGCACTATTGTTTCAATATTGGTAATTATGTTTTCTGCAATGGATATTCAAGGATGTAAGAAAGGCAGTGGATATTTCTGATTCAGTTGAGCGCAGCTTCCTCTGTTTTTCGGTTTTGCAACGGCAACCCCATGTACTTCATTAAGCTGTTGAAGGCTTGCACAAATCGTTCGTGGTCGGGACATGGCTTGCGCAAATCTGATACCGCTTGATGCAACCACCACAGGAGAACCAATGAGCTACCTCAGTTTGCCCCGTTTAGTCTTCGCTGGCCAGTTCCAGGCAGATGTATCCACCATCAATAACGATCCCGAGCACTTCGATACGGCGCGTTTCCGCTCCAATTACCAGATGCCTGGGTCCGGTGCGACCAATGGCTGGTGGAACCCGAATGGCACTGGCTCATGGCGTTTTCGTAATTGCGTCGTCACCAGCGTGGTTTATCGTGATGGCAGCACTTGCTCTGACCCCAGTCTTGATCCTGTCATCGGTCTGGCCGTGAATGGCTCAGATAGCCGGGTAGAAGGCAAGCTGGTAGACCTCGATAGCGAACAGCAAATGGTGTCGGAAATCTGGGGCTTCTCGGTCAACCTTGGCAGCGAGGCGGCGGGCATGGGTTTCCAGAGCCGTTTTGCAGTCGCCCCGTTTGCTGATATCTGGGTTAATTATCCACCCGGTCAGCCAGACTCTTTTTTCTGCGCCTACTATCAATCCGTGCTGGAGCAAATCAAGGTCACCGGTGCCGGGCCTTCGCGCTTCCTGAATGAATTGCTGGCCGAAAATAAAAATCCAGACAACTTCAGTATCAAGTTCAATGTCGACAGTTTTGACGACACCATGTCTTCCCCCAATTTTACTTTTGGCCGTGTAGTGGGCAGCATAGGCTTGCAAGAGGCGAATGAACCGCGCCATTTTGTTGCTGGCCGCCGTCTGTGGGCCGTGCCCGGGCAAACTGCCAATGATGCGATAGGGCAGATCGTTGGCAATGTATTGACCCTGGATCTGGGTAACAGTCTGCCGATCAAGGAACTGGGCGGGCCGCGGGCCGATTCTGGCAGCCTGACCATCGCTTTGCTGCCAAATGAAGGCGCACCGCAATTGCTGGCGGAAGTCAATTACCAGGGCCAGCGCTGGTATGAAAACACGGCGGGCATCGTTTCTATTCCTCTCAACAGTACGCAACTGGCAGCAGCGGTCAATACACCGCTGGGCCTGGTGGCCAATGCCACCCAGCCTTTGCTGGCAGAGGCACCGAATGGACAATGGGTAAGAGCCGACAATTTCGTGTTCAGGTTCAACCCACCAGAAAACCAGGCCGTCAAATTTTATGCCACCAGTTTTGGCCAGCCGCTGGCAAATACCCAGATTAGCCTGGGTTATGACGCCAGTGCGATGGAAGGACAGATCAAGCAGGGGCCAGTGGCTGGCCCGCAAAAAGTCGGTACACCGACCGAGGCGCTGGCTTTCCAGAGCAGCGTCATTACCGATAGTGATGGCACGGCCGAACTGACATTGAAAGCCACTGATCCTGGCAATCCGCGTGGTTACATTGATGGCCAGGTATATGGCATCACTTACCAGATAGGCAGCACCCAACCTGCCATAGGCAGTGTGGGCAATGGTGCACTGAGCCTGAATGCACTGGTCTTCAGTGGCTACACCATTCCCGATAAACCAGACTGGTTATGTGATGTGCGTCCCATCTTCCAGCAATATGCTGACCTCTATCCCATCATGCACAAGATAGTCGACCTGTCGAATTACGCCAGTTTGACGAACAAGATTTTTGCGCTGAAAAATGTATTCAGGGCACCGGTTTCTGATCCCAACTACATGCCGGTGACACGCGACCTGTCAACGAAAAAACGCGAGATGCTGCAAAAATGGCTGGATAAACCTGTCTACATGGAACTCGATTCCGTTACCGATTTGCACCGCGCCCTGCAACAGGCGATAGAGCTGGAACATGCAACCATACCGCCTTACCTGACTGCGCTCTACAGCATCAAGCCAAATGCCAATATCGAGGTGGCGCAACTGATACGCAGCGTGGTCATCGAAGAAATGCTGCACATGGCCCTGGTCGCCAATCTGATGATATCCATAGGTGGCAAACCCAGCTTCAATCGTCCCAAGTTTGTACCGGTTTATCCTGGCTCTTTGCCCGGTGGCTTGCGGGCTGATCTCAGTGTGCGCCTGCGTAAATGTTCCATCGATCAGTTGCGTGTCTTCATGAGCATAGAACAACCTGAAAAAACCGTGGAGCCTGTCCATTACCGCGCCAAGGCGGGTGACCCTGTCGATACATCGAAGTACACCATAGGCTGGTTCTATGATGAAATCAAACAGACACTGACAGACCTCAGCAATGCAGGGGAAATCTGCTTTGGCAATGCTGAGAAACAGGTCACTGAATGGCATGGCACAGGCAAGTTATTTGCCATCACTTCACTGGCCGATGCCTGTCGTGCCATTGATGAAATCAAGCGTCAGGGTGAGGGCGCTGGTGTACGTCATCCGGGCGATGGTGATGGCGAGTTGTCGCACTATTACAAGTATGCAGAAATCGTCAATGGTCATCGCCTGGTCAGGAACGAGCATGGCTACGCCTATAGCGGCGAAAAAATCCCCTTTGATGCCGATGGTGTCTGGCCCATGATGGATGATCCCAATCTGGCGATTTATCCCCAGGGTTCACGCGCCCGCATCTTGCAGGAACAATTTGCCCGCACTTATCAAGCCTTGCTGAATGGTCTCCACATTGCCTTCAATGGCCAGCCCGAGACGCTGGGGCAGGCCGTAGGCCTGATGTTCTCGCTGGGACTGGCAGCCCAGCAATTAATGGAAACGCCCTCAGGCCTGAACGATGGCACAACAGCCGGCCCCAGCTTCCAGTTGCCTTTCCCCGGTTAAGGGTTGGCGCATGTGGATAAACGAAAGGATGCATCGTGAAACTGGCTGAACTGAACCGGCTAGCCGATCTGGAAGTGCAGGCACCCACAGCGACACGTGCAGGCTGGCAGCAGCAACATGTGCGTGTCGATTACGATTTTCCTGTGGTATCCACCCGCGATGCCTTTGATATTGCCAACCCTGATTTTCGTGCTGTGGTCAGCTTGCGTGAGCCACAGCGCAGGCACAGGCTGGCGATTTTTCTGGATGAAGGTGTAGCCAGGGCCATGCCCGGCCTGGTTGAGCAAATCCTGGCCTACCTGCGCTTCCATCATGAAGCCATGGAATTAATTGGCGACATAGTCATGCTGCCCGGCGGTGAAGCCTGCAAGAATGATGCTGGCCTGGTCGAAAGCCTGTTGCAGGCCTTGTCAGCGCGCGCCATAGACAGGCATTCCTACTCCATCGCCATAGGTGGTGGTGCTGTGCTGGATGCAGTGGGGTATGCCTCGGCCATCTTCCATCGCGGCGTGCGGCATATACGCTTTCCGACTACGGTGCTGGCGCAGGATGATAGCGGTGTCGGCGTCAAGAATGCGGTCAACTGGCAAGGGCAAAAAAACCTGATAGGGACGTTCGCACCACCATGGGCAGTCATCAATGATGCCCGCTTCATTGATATCCTGCCTGTGCGTGAGAAGCGTGCCGGGCTGGCCGAAGCTGTCAAGGTCGCCCTGATACGCGACCATGCTTTTTTCCTCATGATGGAAAAACAATTGCCTGCCCTGGCCGCATTTGACAGCACTGTGCTCAACGCAGTCATCACCCGCTCCGCCAGTTTGCATATGCACCAGATTGCCCATGGCGGCGACCCGTTTGAAAGCGGTTCGGCCAGGCCGCTGGATTATGGTCACTGGGTTGCTCATAAACTTGAACGCCTGACTGCCCATGCACTATCGCATGGCGAAGCAGTTGCCATAGGACTGGCACTGGATGCTCGCTATTCCTGTCTGGCAGGTTTGTTGCCAGCGGGTGAAGACGCCCGCATCCATAAACTGCTAACACAACTGGGCTTTACATTGTGGCATCCGCAATTACTTGCGCAAGATGCACGGGGCGAATTACTGGTGCTGCAAGGCATGAGAGAATTCCGCGAACATCTGGGAGGCGAACTGACCATCACCCTGCTGGCTGCCATAGGCAGCGGCGTAGAAGTGCATGAAATGGATGCGGGACTGGTGCGTGCAGCAATCGACTGGTTGCAAAGCTTGCAGGAAAATCAGGCCGTCATGGCGGACAGAGGCTGACATGCAATTATCCCTGCCATCACAAAACGTGCACCTGACTTATTGCACGAATATCCATGCAGGTGAAAGCTGGGACGAAGTGCTCAACAGTCTTGATGAAACCATCCCCGTGCTCAGGAAAAAACTCGAACTGGTCGAGGGCCAGGCCTTTGGTATAGGCCTGCGCCTGTCTGCACAAGCAGCAGATAGCCTCATCGTTCCTGCCAGGCTGCAAGAGTTCAAGGCACAACTGGCACGCCTGGGGGCCTATGTCTTCACCATCAATGCTTTTCCTTATGGGCCGTTTCACGGCGTCAAGGTGAAAGAGCAAGTCTATCTGCCAGACTGGCGCGATGTTGAACGTCTGCGTTATACCAAGCAGTGCGCCTGCATCCTTGCCGGGCTTTTACCTGAAGGCATGGAAGGCAGTATTTCCACCGTGCCAGGTGCCTATAAATCAGAAGCACAAACAGCTGGAGCACAACAACAGATTGTGGAACAACTGGTTGCCGCAGTGGCCATGCTGGCCACACTGGAACAGGACACCGGCAAATGCATTGCACTGGCACTAGAACCTGAACCCTGCTGTTTCCTGGAAACCATGGCCGAGACCACAGCCTTTTTTTGCGGCCAGTTATGGGCTGCTGACACTATCGACAAGCTGGCAGGTTTGTGCGACTGCAGTGAAGCAAGAGCCACCCGACTGATGCGCCGTCATCTTGGCGTTTGCTATGATGTTTGCCATGCCGCAGTCGAATTTGAAGCCCCTGTCCACGCCATGCAAAGCCTGACTGATCTGGGCATACGCATACCCAAGATACAGCTGTCCTGCGCCTTGCGCATTCCCGTCATGCATGCAGACACAGTGCGTGAATTACAGCGTTTTGATGATGGCGTATATCTGCACCAGGTGGTTGTCCAGAATGGCGATGAGCTACAGCGTTATACCGACTTGCCTGCCGCCCTGGCTGCGCATGAAGCAGGTCTGGCAGATGGTGAATGGCGGGTGCATTGCCATGTACCGATATTCTGGGCTAGCCACGAAATAACAGGATCAAAACCAGAATCAAAATCAGGATCGAAGTTAGGATCAACCCAGTCAGATTTGCTGGCGACCCTGCAAGCTTTGCGCAAGCAAGGTTTTTCAAGCCACCTGGAAGTGGAAACTTATACCTGGGATGTCTTGCCCGCGCATTTGAAGAGTGAATCCAAAGCCCACGCGATTGCGCGTGAGTTGAGTTTTGTCATGAAAGAACTGCTGACATGAATACTGTAGTCATGAATAACAGCCGCATAGGCATTTATCTGCGCCTGGGCCGGGTGTCCAACCTGCCTACGGTATGGACCAATGTGCTGGCGGGAGCTATCGTTGCGGGCAGCATCACTGGCCGTCCTTTATCCCTCATGCATACGCTGTTGGTCATGCTGGCGATCTCGGCTTTTTATTGTGCAGGCATGTATCTGAACGACGCTTTTGACCGCGAAATAGATGCCCGCGAAAGACCGGGACGACCAATACCTTCAGGCCAGATCAGCGTACGGACCGTGTTTGCCATAGGCTTTGTCCTGCAGGTGGCAGGCATTGCCATACTCAGCTATTACGGCACCTGGGCCATCGTCTGTGGATGTGCGCTGGCCGCGACCATCCTGTTGTACAACGTCTGGCACAAGGGCAATCCGCTTAGCCCGTTGATCATGGGGCTGTGCCGCGCTCTTGTTTACTTTGTTGCCGCCGCCAGTGTCATGATGCTTGAACTTAATACTGCTGTTGAGCCGTCCCTGACCAGCACTGTGCTGCTCAATACCACGGTAGTGCTGGCAGCATTGGCTATCTGGGCGCATGTCGTGGGTTTGACGTATGCCGCAAAACAAGAAAGCCTGAACCGTCTTGGCAGCCTGTGGCCTTTGCTTATACTGGCCTTGCCTGTGCTTTTGTATGGCAGCCGTTCTGTCACCAGTTGGGCCGATGGCGGGTTGGCTTTATTGATGCTGCTGGCCCTGATCGTTGCAGACGTTATCGCTGTGCGTCTGTTGATTACCCGTCATATGGCAGGTTCGGTACCTAGGGCCGTCGCGCAATTGATTGCTGCAACATCTTTGCTGGATGCACTGGTGATTGCCATTGCAGGTGGTGGTGTTGCGGCCGTCGCGTTTTGCCTATGCGCCTTTGTCCTGACCAGGGTTTTGCAGCGTGTTGTTCCCGGAACCTGATCCATCATTTGAAGGCGGTCATCATGAGACACCCATCTTTGGAAGAAATGCAGGCACTTACACCAATCGCTACAGCATTGTCGCAACTCGATATCTGGATAGCCGCACGCAGCACGCCAGAAGCCTTGCTGTGGTTCCGCCTGCAATGCCAGCAGATCAGCACCGCGAAACAGGAGCGCGATGTGTATCGTGCCATGGGCATGGCTTCGCGTAAACTCGGCAAACAGGATTTGAATTTGAACAGCGATGAACTGGCCGAAGCAGGCAGGCTGCGCTCTGGTTTTGATCCCTCAGGCTGGAGTGTGGACATGGCCGCCAGGGTCGCCTTCATACTCGCCAGTTATGCCGGTGATGAGGCACAATTCGCCAGGCAACTGGACAGCATTGCCGATAGTGCCGAGATCAATGAACTGATAGCCCTGTATTCCGGTTTTCCGCTGTATCCCGCAGCCGTGGCGATAGAGCATCGCGCCCGTGAAGCCATACGCTCCAGCATGCGTCCCGTCTTTGAAGCGATGGCGCACCGTAATCCCTATCCCATGCAGGCATTCGATGAAGCTGCCTGGAACCAGATGGTAGTCAAATGTTTTTTTCTCGACAGCCCGCTGTGGCCAATACAGGGACTGGAGCAAAGAAATAATCCTGCTCTGGCTACTATCCTGATTGACCTTGCACATGAACGCTGGGCAGCAGGGCGTGCCGTCAGCCTGGAGCTATGGCGTTGCGTGACACCACATCTTGATGTGCTTGGTGACGCAGAATTGCTGCGCGTTCTTGAACAAGGCAGCATGGCAGAAAGACTGGCGATTGCCAAAAGCCTGCCAGGCCATGACAACAAAATCTACAGGCTGTGCCAGCAACAGAATCTGATCACGGCAGCAAAAGACCAGAGCTGGCAAGAGCTGTTGCAAGACTCACACTGATTCACAGTACTCATAAACTGAGGAGAACTAATATGTTTGAAAAAAACACAGAACACCAGCAATGGCTGGAAGACAGCATCGCCAATCTGGATGCTGCCGCTGGCACTATCCATGTACAGCGTGGGGAAGATTTATACCTGAGTGCCGCCTTGCGCATACCCGAGCCGGTGCTCGCCATCGTCGCTCACGTTGCGCACGGCAAGGGCATGGCAGGTGCGGCGCAGTTGAGCAAGACACCAGTGCAAACCTGCAATCTGCAAGACGATAAAAGCGGCAATATACGACCCGGTGCCAAGGCTGTTGGAGCGCAGGCGGCGATTGCCATTCCCTTGCTGAGCAAGGCAGGTGATGTCATGGCCGTGGTGGGTTTTGCGTGGCAAAAAGAAGGTGACCCGGCAGAGTGGGTGGCACAGGCGCCTTTCCCCGCCAAACTGGCTGAGCTGACTGCGCGTTTGCAGACGGCCTAGTTTTCGGGCAGTATCAGTTTGCGCACATAGCCTTCGAGGGCCACGGTTTCTCCATCTGCATTGGCGATGGGGCGACCGGGCAGGCCCATCCCTTCGCTGATGAAAACCGTGTTGCCTGCCACGCATAAATTCGATGGTGTATCCAGATGTCGGGCAAGACAAGTCATCGTGCACTTGTCAAGATCAAAGCGAAGCAGGCGACCAGAATAGCGCTTGAAGCCGCCATGCCAGGCGGATTGAGGTACTTCATTCGCAGGCATGGGCTCTAAAAAATCATCGCATAATTCCAGTACCAGCAATTGCCCCTGTTCAGTGAATGCCATGCCTGTGGCCAGCGTCAGGCCGGTTATCACAGTAGTGACTTCGCCGGTAGCAAGATCAAGCCTGACGATCTCGCTGACGCCTTGCTCAAAGTTGATCCCCATCTTGTTGGCATCGCCTTGCAACTCACCAGAGAACAGGGAAATCAATACTGGCTGATTAGCCTTATCCGTTTTTGAATTTTGATCCAGGATAATTGTCACTGGTACAGCATGCTGACCACTCGATAAATCTGCCAGCACACCGACCACCGCTTCTGGCTGGCCATCAATAAATTCTATGGCCTGGTTGGTATCCGGCTTTACTGTCAGCCAGCTATGCCTTTGCGGGTGATAGCAAAGCGCATTCAGGTTGCCACGGCTATGGATGATTGCTTGTGGTGGCAGGCTGCTTAAATCCAGTATGCGCGAACCGGATACATAATCAGTCTGGCTTAACAACCAGCGACCATCACCATAAGCAATGTCCGCCAGGCCAAATATTTCATCCCTACACATGCGTGCCTGCATATTCATGGAGCGAAAACCATCAGCAAGTACCTCGTACCTCGCATACCCACCATCAGCATTTTGCTTGAATTGCAGTAGTCGCCCTGAGAACGGCTGTGCCGCATTACCGCTGCCTGCTTCCACCAGCAACAGGCTGCCATCTTGTTTGAGCTTGATGCCACGGGGGTTATTCAGGCCGCGCAAAACGATGCTGCTAGTGCAGCGCCGATGTATAAGCTGTTGCGGCAGGATGATAGTGAGCGGGTTTGCCATGAGCGATTCGGAATAATGAATAGATGCGCAAAGGTGCTCATCACTTAAGCAAGTGTTTCATAAATTAAAAATGTGGTCAATATTGCATTTTTAATTTTCCTATTTGCAAAAAACAAGCCTGTCTCTCTGAGACATGCATAAAAAGCAGTGATAGTTTAATTAAATAAAGAATAACGACATTGACTTTTCAATAATTGAAAATATACTAAGTAAGCTTGCCATATTGATAGCAGGCAGTTTTCCAGAATTCTATAGATACCCACCCTCAGTTTCATAAGCCGTACTCACCTTAAGGAGTAATTTTATGACTACCAGTAAAGAATCTTATGGCGGTTTTATCCCTCTGTATGCAGTCGCAATGAGCGATGCCATTGCCAGTGGTGACGCAGCAAAAATGAGCGCAGCACGTGATGCCGCCTTCAGCCACCTTGCTGCTGCTGCCGATGTTGCCCGCCTGCTGCCGGAGCTGGAAAGCGCGATTAAAAGCAAGGGCGGTGTCATCCGTCCCCTGTATGCAGTCACGATACAGGATGCCGTCGCCCGTGGCGATCAGGTTGAAATTGCCCGCATCAAATCTGAACTTGCTTCCTATGGCAATCTGCTCGGCGGTGCCAGTAACTCTGCTGCGGCTTTCCACCCTGTCACACCTTATGGCGTCGCCATACAGGACGCGCAGGCACGTGGTGATCAGGCAGAAGTAGACCGCCTGAAAGAGCTTGCCCAAAGCCTGCTGGCACAACTCAACGCTGGTAAATAAGCACCGCCCATGATCCCGGATGCCAGCTTGCTGGCATTTGCCACCGGAGCCAAGTATGGAACAAATTCTCGCATCTGATTCATCTCCACCATCGCAGCCCGCCAGGGCACGCACCCTGTCTGACCTCAATGGCCATACGCCTGTGCATGTGGTGTGGGAAATTACCCTCTCCTGCAACTTGAAATGCAGTCATTGCGGCTCACGTGCAGGCAAGCGCAGGGTAGGTGAACTCTCCACTGAAGAAGCTTTCTCCGTGATTGATCAACTGGCCGCCCTGGGCACGCGTGAAATCACTCTGATCGGTGGTGAAGCCTTCTTGCGCAAGGACTGGCTGCAACTGGTAGAACGCATCGCTGGTCACGGCATACGGGTAGGCATGCAAACCGGTGCACGCAACCTCAATACTGCCAGGCTGGAAGCTGGCAAGCAGGCGGGTCTGTTTGGCATAGGTGTGTCCATCGATGGCATGAAGGATTATCACGACAGGGTGCGCGGTGTCATCGGCTCCTGGAATGATGCCCTGCGTGCCATGGAAACTGCCAAGTCCCTGGGACTGGGTGTCAGTTGCAATACCCAGATAGGTGCAGAAACCATAGATCAGCTGGAGCCGTTGTTCAACCGCATCATCGAAGCAGGTGCCACCCACTGGCAATTGCAAATCACGGTGGCTATGGGCAATGCGGTAGATAACGACCACTTGCTATTGCAGCCGCATCGCGTGCTGGAACTCATGCCCTTGCTGAACCGGCTTTACCATGAAGGCCAGCAACGCGGCTTGTTGCTAACCTTTGGCAACAACCTTGGTTACTTCGGGCCCTTTGAGCATCACTGGCGCGGCCTGGGGGATGAAACCCTGCACTGGACAGGTTGCGCCGCGGGCCAGAATGTCATCGGCCTTGAAGCTGACGGCACCATCAAGGGCTGTCCATCGCTGGCGACAGAAACCTATGGCGGTGGCAATGTCCGTGACACTGCCGTGGCAGAGTTGTGGAACACGTCTGAGGCTTTGCACTTTGGCCGCATGCGCAATATCGATTCACTGTGGGGCCATTGCAGCACCTGCTACTATGCCGATGTTTGCCGTGGCGGCTGCACCTGGACTTCAGATTCCCTGTTTGGCAAGCCCGGCAATAATCCCTATTGCCACTACCGTGCACTGAAGCTGGAAAAACGTGGCATCCATGAAAAAATCCGTAAAGTGGCACCAGCGCCTGACAAGCCTTTTGCCATAGGCAGGTTTGAACTGTATGAAGAAGCCATTCCAGGCCGCCAGGCGTTACCTGCAGAACCTGAAGCAGCACCACGCGTGGCAGAACGTACCAGCAGCAATCCTCTGCCTGAACTGGATCTGTGCCGTGGCTGCAATGAATACATTTGGCCAGATGAAACCGAGTGCCCGCACTGCCATACAGACGTTGCCGCAGCTGCAAAAAAATACGCCATTGAAGAAGCCAGGCGGCAAGCCGTCATGACAGAACTCAAGAGCGTGCTCGACCGCCTGCAAGTGCTGACCAGCACAGCCTGACGGTCAAAGCCTGGCCATTATCTGTTTGATGGCCGGGATGATTTTGGTGTTGAAAAATATTTTCCTTAATCCGCATGGCAGTTAACTGATTTGCTGCCAGCACTTCCTAAAAGGAGCAGATATGGTTTCCCCAACTAACATTGCACCCATGGCCGCCTTGTATGGTGTCCCTATCCACGAAGCTATCGCCAGTGGTGATCTCAGCAAGATCGTCGCCATTCGCAACCAGGCACTCGATTATCTGGCTGCTGCATCAGAAATAGAACGTCTCCTGCCATCCCTGGAATCTGCCATGAAAGCCAAGGGTTTGCCACCGCAGGCCTTGTATGGTGTTGCAATACAAGATGCGGTGACACGTGGTGACCAGGCAGAAATCGCGCGCTTGAAAGCGCAAGTGGCTTACTATAATCGCTTGTTTTGATAGTTTCGTAGGTTGGGTTGACTTTGTAGGTTGGGCTACGCTTCATCAGCCCAACATTTGGCCTAAAAAAGTATGCGTTATTTAAACGCCGAGTGTTGGGCCGGGCCTCTCTAGGCTGGTAAGCCGTAGCCCAACCTACAAAATTGCCATGATTTGTGACACCTCAACCCACCACCTTCTCCGGAGGCATCACAATCAACACCGAAGGTACAGCCTCAGGATTATAAAGACGCAGATAAAAATGTCCTATCCCCGCCGTCCCCAGCATCAGGTTAGGTGTCTCACCCGTGCCCGCCACGCCGCAAGGCCAGGGCATGTCTGACTGCCCGTAATGCTGCCAGCCTTCCTGGCCTATTTTTTCTGCGATCTGGGTCAGGTCAGGGCGTTTCAGATATTGTCCTGCCATGATCATCAATTCAGCATTGCCGCAGGCACCATGGCAAAGCGAAAAATTACCTATGCCATGAACCCAGGCTGGCATCAGCGAACTGGCGGTAGTCTGTATGGCTGCATTCAATTCTTGCATGAGCACGGCATCATCCGGCATCAGGGCAACATTGCGCAGGCGTGATAATCCTATGCCGGGCGCACCATGACACCAGGCCATGTTATAGACAGGTGGGGCTTCAGCCTGGCTGGCATCCATGATGCGCAAGTCTGGCCAGTTATTATGCTGGGCGCTGAACAGTCCGCGTTCATAACGCAAGCCTTCATTGGCACCATCCAGATAGCGTTTTTCTCCTGTTGCATGATACAGTTCCAGCAAGGCAGTAACTATGCCTGCCACACCATGTGAATGCCCGGTAAGGTGTTTTTGCCCTGGCACATGCATGGTTTCCCACGACCAGCCAGCGTCGCTTTTGCTCGCATGCTCCAGCAAATAATCGCCGTGGCTTTGTGCCATGCTGATGAAGTCAGGGCGCTGATGTTCCAGGCCGAGTTTTAACATCGCTGGTATGGCACCGGCGCTGCCACCGATGACATCGATGAACATGGCATCAGGTGCCTGTTCTGTCAGGTTGCTCATTTCACGCAGGCCGCGGGCGATCAGTGCTTCATTTTTTAATAATGTACCTATGCGTACCAGCACATAGGCAAAGCCGCTGCTGCCTGCATAAAAACCACTGCGCGCCGCGCCTTGCAGTTTGTCGGATAGTGATAAGGCCTGGTTCAATGCACCTTCGAGTACCCGCTTTTGTTGTTTGTCTGCGCTGAATTGATAAAGCTCTGCCAGGAACAAGGCGATGCCGCTGGTACCGCCATACAAGTCACTGGCAAAGGAACGATAAGCGGGCACCCATGCCTGATTAACTGCTTCCATAGACCAGCCCAGCCAGTTGCAACGTGCGCCATCCCAGACTGCATCGCGGCATAAATTGCGGCCTATGCGGTCAGCCACGTCGAGATAAACTTCTTTGTAAGGGTTGATGACTGCGTTCATCGGCGCAGTCATAGGTGTAGTCATAGGTACATTGATAGGTGCATTCATAACAGCAAGCCTCCGTTAAATACGGGTGTTTCAAACAGGTTGACTGAATTGCGGTTCAGGTAGGGGGTGCGCATGTCTATGCCATTCGTGGCAAAGCGTTTTTGCACGGCATCTGCGCGTGCGCTCACGCTCTGTGAGCCTGCCAGCCATGCATCGACCATGCCTTCGGCCACCAGCCTGCACCTATGCATGCCAAAGCTTTCACCTGTGCCTGGCTCTTCTGCCACGCCTATACCATCGGCAAGGGTCTTGCAAAACATCGGCGTGACGGGGCGCAGCTTGCTGCCCAGGCTGGCATGCAAGTCCTGTATCAGCGCAGCTACCATGGGGTAATGGCGTTTTGCGACATATAAAACCGCAGCATCAGCACGGCGATAAGCGCTGGCATCAACCAGGGTTTTATAACGAAAGGGCAGGGCATAACGGTTCAACTGCGTAGTCAGGCCGTATAACAATTCTGCCGCTGCATGGGCTGGTACATTGAAGTAAAAACGGATGAGCTCATAGTCATCAAACTGATCAGACAAATTGCTGCCAAAGGCATAGTAAAAGCCCTGCTGCATATCGGCCGTGCCTGGATAGACGCGCAAGTTCACCAACTCGCCTGCCACCGGCGCCATGCCCGGCCATTTGTTGGCGGCATATTCGCCAACCACGGCTGTACGGCTGCGCTCGCCTTTTTGTATCATGACGCGGCCATCGGGGCTTTGCTGGTAAATTTTCCAGCCAGGGTCCCAGCGGTCTGGTGTCTGGTTGGCCTGGCTCAGATTCGGCAGCAGGCTTTGCGATGGCTGCATAGCTTCGCCTGCCGTATCACGCACATAATACATGCCATACAGGCTGGTATTGATGGCGCTGATCAGCGCCTGCGCCGGATTGTTCTGGCCGTTTGTCATGGCGACAGGAATTGGCGTGCCGCCAGCGAATGCATAGCTGTTCTGACTGTGAATCTGCAAGGCCGCGTATATGCTTTTTAATTCTTCATGCATGGCTGCATTATTCATGGCTGCATTGTTCATAGATGCGTCACTCATGATGACAACTCCCCGGCAAACCCATACAGGGCTGACGCAGCCTGGCGTGGGTTGCGTAAAATATTCTGGCTGACTTGTAATAAGATCGCCGCATGATTGGTCATGACGGGTGAGTAATACAGGGATTCAAAAGCAGTCTGCACCATGCGCGCTGCACCGTATTCTATGCAGCGCAGCAGGTAGGCATAAGCCTGTGCCCTATCTATACCTGCCGTTTGCACATAGCTGCGCCAAAAAGCGTGGATGGATGGATACATGCCTTCCAGCGGATAGATGGCCTTGTCCACAAAGCTGGATGGATTGAATTCCTGATACAGCGGCATGGAATATATCCATGATGTCAGGTAGGCTTGCAGGATCGCACCTATATCCCAACTGGCATCACCATAGTCAACCAGTTCCCAGTCTATGATGCGAAATGTCAGTTCAGCATTGTCACCTGGATAGACCACGCAGTTATCCCACTTCATGTCACCATGGATGATGCTGTCGCAACGCCAGCCCTGCGCCAGCCGTGCCAGGTTTTGTTGCAGATCAGGATATTGCCGGATGATGCTGCCTAGCTGTTGCACACCACCGCTCAGCGTATTGCCAGCCTGCATGCTGTTTTGATGAAAACTTAAAATCCACGGCGTCATACGCGGGAAATTCTTCAAGTCTTCTGTCTGCAAAGCCTTGCCACGCAAGGTCTGGTGATAGCTGCCCAGGGCCGCGCCCACCAGCTTGCCAACTTCAGGAGGAAATGATTTTTTGCGCGCATGAAATTCCGTCAGATTCTCGCCACCGGGCAAGAGCCTGATGGTCAGGCAATGACGGGCTGCATCATGCTCGACAAAGCCGGGCATGAGGTTTGCCAGTGCTTCATAACCCTCTTTTTGCGCCATGCGATAACAGGCAGCTTCACGCTGCATGGTAGAGATTGCCATGGGCTCGACCTCTTTGATCTGCTTGACGAACAGGCCAGAGCCATCGCGCCGTATGATTTTGTAATTGCGGTTGCGGCGGCCTGCTTCTACCACCATGAAATCACCATCGACGACCACGGCAGGTGGTATCGTGCCTCGCGCCAGCAGATAGTGGGCCATATTGGAAGCGGTCAAAAACATTCCTGTTTACTCCTGGTATGCGGCAAGCAAAAAAAACTTAAAGACTTGCCGGTAAGCCGAAACCCCGGGTGCACAATTGCCCCCGGGGTTTGCAAAGAATGAGCCTGTCCGCGGCCGGGAATGTATCCCGGCCGTTTTAATCAGACTGATCAGTGCCTTGTAATGCTTTAATTCACTTCCTTAGCAAACTCCTGCCACAGTGTAATTGCCGCAAATTGGCATGTTGTGAGTAGGAATAACCGGACCTATCGTCATAGGCAGGCAAGTGTGGCCACAAATCGGCATGTTATGGGTAGGGATAACCGGACCCACCGTCATAGGCAAGCAAGTGTTGCCGCAAATTGGCATATGATTGGTCGGGATAACAGGGCCAACAGTCATAGGCAGGCAAGTGCAACCCAGCATATGAGTAGGTGCCTGGTTTTGTGGTGGGCAAACTGGCGCTACCGTTGGGCAATGTGGTGGTGCTGACAGCAAAGGCTGGCAACCTGGCCATGCGGTATTGCCACAAAGCTGAGGGGCAGCGGTGCAATGTTGTACACCTGTCGGACCAACTTGCTGTTGTGCATCCAGTGTCGCTGGAGGGCAAACAAAGCAATGCGTGGCATTCGTTGGATTCATTGCCTGTGCCTGTTGTGGTGCAGCTTGCTGCGCCTCAATGGTGTATGGCGGGCAAATGAAGCAATGAGTATTGGCAGTTGGGTTGGTGGTTGGATGGACTGCCTGCTGCGCTTGCTGTGGTGCGCAACCCTGCCATGCCGTATTACCGCAAAATTGTGGGGCGGCAGTGCAATGCTGGACGCCAGTTGGGCCAATGGGTGGGCAAGGCTGCCACGCAGTATTGCCGCAAAATTGTGGCGCAGCGGTGCAATATTGTACACCGGTTGGGCCGACATTGGCTTGCGCTGCATATTGTGGCGCCGTGGCCGGAGCTGCTGCGCCAGCGAAGTTGTGCGCTTGAGCCGGTGCAGCGAAGCCACCCACGCCACCATGGAGTACTGGTGTCTGAGTCTGGGTTTGTACGATCGTGGTATTAATGGTGGTCGTCACAGGGATGTGTGTACCTGCCTGGCATTGTATGCCGCACAGCGGGTTATTGTGGGTGACGATATGGCATATCACAGGGCTGGTGACATGCTGGCAAACTGGCCCAACCAGCGTCTGCGGGAGGCATTGCGGTGGCTGCGTCACATGACAAATGACAGGTGAGGTATGGGGCAGGCATTGTGGTGGTTGTGTCACGATGTGACAAACCACGGGGCTGGTCTGTGGCAGGCATTGTGGTAGCAATGTCTGTATGTGGCAAATTGGTAATTGAGTAGTCATTACAAACTCTCCTGAGAGTGGGACTGCAATTCATGAATAAGAAGAAACGCAAAGAAACACAAAGGAAAACTACAGCAACAAACTGATGGCAACACTGCATGCCTGCAATAAAGAAAGAGGCAATGAAGCGCACCATGCTTCACACATTCGCATGAGAAAAAGGACATCGATCATAGGACGCCAATCAAGGCCCCTTCACATCACGAATATTCAATTCAATGATTTCTATTTTTTTTATTTAGGCGTATCAGGGCAGCCCTGCCATGCCGTGTTGCCGCACTGTGCAGGGGCTTGCGTACAGTTCTGGACACCCGTAGGCCCGCCAGCTACAGCAGCCTGGGCCGCATTGGCGGCTGCAGCTTGCCCACTTTGTATCGGGCCACTGAAAAAACTGAGTCTGGTGTCAGCCACGGTCTTGCCTTTGCGTATCAGCTCGGCATCGGCCTTGATCCAGACATAGCTGGTCTCCAGTGGATTATTGGCGCTGGCAGATGCCGTGGCCGTATGTAAAATCGCCTCGCTGGGGATTTCATAATATTCATTCAGTACCGCATTCAGATACAGGCGCGTATAGCCCTCCATTGCAGAGTTACCCACAAAGCCATTGAGCAAAACCACCTCGGGAATATTTGCCGGATCTGCTGCCAATACCTCTACAAAATACTTGTCTTTCGCCATCACAGTTCTCCATTCGGTTGAAACTGAAACACAATCAGGGACAGGCTTTTTGAAATCCCTGGAACAGGTTTCAGAAATTGGGTGCAACACGATCAAAACAGGCAGAAGCCTGGCAACTGCCTTGCAGCTAAAGCGCACATCTGTCTATGCCGGAGAAGCAGGCAATACAGCCAATACCACCAGAAAGCGCGCCTACAACAAATCCCGATACCGTTGATGCAATGTCAAATACGAAAAAAGGCGACAAAAATCCACCTGAGCTGGCTGGAGGCTGGCTCAGAAATGATGCGACTGGATGGAGGTTTGCTTTGCCGGAGAGAGAAAATTTACCGCATATGCTTATTACTTTATTTGCATGTCAATTGAGCAAGGTTAGTTTATTATTAATATTTGTCAAGGACGAAATACGTAACAAATTATTACTATTTTGATTTGTCGGGAATATTGCTTTGAGGAACAGGAATGCCGTCACAGGCATGATTGATGTGGATGCTGATAATGAGGCGGTAGGCGATGCAAAAAGTCAGTCACTGGGACAATAATGGCCTTGGCTGGCACGCATGCACCAATGCCAAAGTGGATGGCATTGGCGATGATATTTCTTGATCAGATACAGCGTTGATTTACTCGTTTTGCCAATTGCTCTGCAGACTCTTTGCGTTCGCTATATCTGTCCACCAAATAAGGCGCAACGTCGCGTGTCAGCATTGTGAACTTCATCAGCTCTTCCATCACGTCAACCACACGGTCATAATACGAAGAAGGCTTCATGCGCCCAGCTTCGTCAAATTCCAGAAAAGCTTTTGCCACCGATGATTGATTCGGTATCGTGATCATGCGCATCCACCTTCCTAATATCCTCATTTGATTGACGGCATTGAATGATTGTGAACCGCCGGAGACTTCCATCACTGCCAGCGTCTTGCCCTGAGTGGGGCGGACCGCACCAACGGACAAAGGTATCCAGTCTATTTGCGCCTTCATGATGCCCGTCATCGCACCGTGGCGTTCCGGTGAAGTCCAGACCATGCCTTCAGACCATTGCGCCAGTTCACGCAGCTCATGCACTTTTGGATGGCTGTCCGGTACTTCATCTGGCAATGGCAGGCCGTGCGGATCAAAGATGCGTGTTTCAGCACCCATTGCCTGCAGCAGACGAGCTGCTTCCAGCGTCAGCAGTTTACTGTAGGAACGCTCACGCAATGAACCGTAAAGAAGCAGGATGCGTGGCGCATGACTGGCACGTGCCGGCGCAAATAACTGCTCAGTTTCCGGCAACTGGAATAAATCCTGATGCAGGCTGGGCAGCTCATTTGCTGTGGACACGATTACCCTCCTTGTCGATGACCTTCTCGCCGTCTTCCTTGATGAACTCGCTTAGCTGTGGTGCAGGCAAGATATCCAGCACCACTTCTGACGGGCGGCACAGCCTCGTACCCACAGGCGTGACTACCACAGGGCGATTCATCAGTATGGGATGCGCGACCATGAAGTTGATGAGTTCATCATCCGTCCATTTGCCATCATCCAGACCGAGAGCTTCATAAGGCGTATCTTTTTTGCGCAAAAGTTCGCGCACCGGCATATTCATCGCGGCAATCAGCTCTTGCAGTTTCGCCTTGCCTGGCGGCTGCTTCAGATATTCAATCACTTCTGGTTCTGCGCCGCTATTGCGTATCAGCGCCAGGGTATTGCGTGAGGTGCCGCAATCAGGGTTGTGGTAGATGGTAATCGTCATATGCCTATCCAAAAAAATTAATCATGTGCTGACTTTTGCTTCATCGGATACAGCCAGCGAAATACTACTGTGGCCGCAGCAGATCCCAGTAGCTGGGCAATAATGAAACCTGGTGTATCTACAGGACGTATGCCTGCAAAAGTATTGCTGGCAGCGCGTGCGAGAGTCACGGCAGGATTGGCAAACGACGTTGATGCTGTGAACCAGTAAGCCGCCGTGATGTAAGCCGCAACGGCAAAGGGTGTCACCGCCGGGCGGCTGCGTGTGCAGGAAATGATGACGGCAATCAGGCCAAAGCTGGCGACAAACTCGCTCCACCATTGCGCCATGCCGGTGCGTACATGTTCAGATGCAAAAAACAGCGGTGCTTCAAACATGGCATGTGCTGCAGCGACACCAGCAAAAGCACCCAGCACTTGCACCACAATATATGGCAGCACTTCCTTGCCAGGCATATTCTTTTGAAAGGCTTCTGACAGTGTCACCACAGGATTGAAATGCGCGCCCGATATAGTGCCAAACATCAATATCAAAGCGATCAGGCCAGTACCAGTGGCTATCGCATTCGCCAGCAAGGCGATAGCAATATTGCCGCCAGCCAGGCGTTCCGCCATGATGCCAGAACCAACAACCACGGCCAGCAGGAATGCCGTACCCAGGCCTTCAGAAACCAGTCGTCTCCCCATGCTCATGATGGACTTTTCATCATGTATGGGGCCAGTCTAAGGTCAATGTGACGCAGTTCATAAAATACTTTAATAAGCATAGGGGCAAGAGAATTTATTGAGGTGTCACGCATTGCTGGATTTGCACTGGCGTGCATGGGTTGCCGCCGCAGCAGTTCTCAGTCAAAAAGCCCAGCATCTGGTTCATTGTCGACATATTTGCCGAATAAAACACAAAGCGCCCGGCCTGGCGTGAGATCACCAGGTCGGCATGTGATAACTCTTTCAAATGAAATGAGAGGGAAGAGGGCGGTATTCCGAGTTGTTCGCTGATCTTGCTGGCAGCCAGGCCCGCCGGACCCACCTGCACCAGCAAGCGGAATAGGGCCAGGCGAGATTCTTGTGCCAGTGCTGCCAGTGCGAGCAATACTTCTTTCGTTTCCATGATTGTCTGCTTATTCTATTCTGCATAAGAGTAATTGGTTCTATATTTCGATAATAGTCGAAATATAGTTGTATGGCAAAGTAATTTTGATTAAGCCCAAAACTGCGTGGTATTGACATGGGCAGAGGCCTGCCCGGTATCGTCAAAGGGCGCCCTGAAATCTTGCCAGGGGGCATAGGCCTATTGTCTATCATTAGCCTATTAAGAGCAGACAACATACAATGCCTGCTATTGCCATCAGCTCAGCTTCGGTCTTATATCTTCATATGCAGACACCATTTTCAGCAAAGCGACCATCCAGCAAGTTAGCCATGTATGTGTTCATCGCCCTGGTTGGTATTGTGCTGACGGGAAACAGCGGTTGGCAGATGTGGAAAACACATGAAATGGCGATGCATGCAGGTGATGTTGCGGCAGGCAACATGGCACAGGCGATGGCCCAGCATTCCGGTGACACGCTCAGGGCAGTTGATGTCGCCATCCTGTCTGTCACAGACAGGATAGAACAGGATGAGGACTATTTGCTGCAAGCAGAAAAACTCAGGCTTGTGCTAAAGCGTGAGATCGAAAAATTGCCGCAACTCAAACTGATGACCGTGATAGCTGCTGATGGCAAGCTGCTGGCAGCCAGCAAACCAGACCCTGCACAGATCAGCGATCTGGAACGCGATAATCTCAACTACCACCAGACACATGACAGCAGTGACTGGTATGTCAGCAAATCAGCCAGACTCATGCAGGATGGTAGCTGGTCGCTGTTAATGTCGCACCGCCTCAATGACAAAAAGGGTGCTTATGCTGGCATAGTCCTGGCGCATATTGATGTTGATTTTTTGTTGAAATATTTTAATAGCATCAACCTCGGCAAGAAGGGTTCGATTGCCATGCTGACGGATGATGGCACCCTGATATTGCGCCGCCCGCTGATTGTCAGTGCCCTCGGTAAAAAATATGTCAATAGCCCCATTTTCCGGGAGCAGATTGCAGTGACTAGCTCTGGTACATTTACCGTTACTTCCAAGCTCGACCGGGTAGAGCGCATAGTTGGTTATAGCAGGCTGGAACATTTCCCCCTGATTGCCGTGGCAGCTTTGTCCAAGGGCGAGGTGCTGGAAGCCTGGCGTTCCAGTGCCATCGTACAATTGATAGGCAATGGCGTACTCATCATCATACTGTTGATCTTTGGTGGTGTGATTGCCAGGCAATTTGAGCGGCAATTGCAGGCTGCTGCTCAGCTCTCACAGCTATCTGCGATCATAGACAGTTCTGAAGATGCCATCTTTGGCGTAAGCATGGATGGCATCATCACCAGCTGGAATACCGGGGCAGAAAAATTGTTTGGTTACAGTGCCCGTGAAATCATTGGCAAACCAGCCAAATCATTGTATGCCGATGATGAGGGTGAAATCAGTTCCTCGCGACTCCATAGTATCGCCAGGGGTGAGCGCGTCAGTCATTTTGACAGCACAGGCCTGCGCAAGAATGGTGAGAAAATTCAACTCTCTATAGTCATGTCGCCAGTGCATGATGACGAGCACAATGTCGTCGCTGGCTCAACAATTGCCCGCGATATTACCGAGCGCAAGCAAATGGATAATATGAAGGCGGCCTTCATTTCTACCGTAAGCCATGAATTGCGTACGCCGATTACCTCCATACGCGGCGCTCTGGGATTAATGGAGTCGGGGACTCTGGGTGAACTCTCACCCAAGGCCATGCAATTGGTGCGCATTGCCCACAATAACAGCAAACGCCTGACTGGCCTGGTCAATGATATTCTCGATATGGAAAAAATCACCTCAGGCTATATGCGCTTTGAAATCCAGCGGGTAGATTTGAAAGCCATCGCCTTGCAGACGATGGAAGCCAATGCCAGTTATGCACAAGAGCATCAGACTTCATTTGTACTGACTGAATATCCCGAGTCTGCCTGGGTCATGGGCGACACTGACCGCATCATGCAGGTATTTGCCAATCTCTTGTCCAATGCTGCCAAATACTCGCCGCCCAATGAGTGCATAGAAGTCCACATCAAGCACCTCGATGAAGTTTTCAAAATCGAAGTAGAGGACCACGGCGCAGGCATTCCAGAAGTATTTCGTCCACGCATTTTCGGCAAGTTTGCCCAGGCAGAAGAGCATGGAGAGAAAAACCTGGGCGGCGCCGGGCTGGGTTTGAATATTACTAAAACCCTGGTTGAAAAAATGGGTGGCAGTATAGGTTTTGAATCCGAGCTTGGTGTGCGTACGGTATTCTGGTTTACCTTGCCAGCATCTGAACAGCGCCGAACAAGCTAGCCGATCTGGCATGCAGTGCAAGACCGAAGAAGTCGGGCCTGCATCCAGTTCGTCTATGCCTGATGTTAATTGAGTACCATCTGCACCACAATCAGGCGACCGCCATCCTGTTTTGACATCAGCAATTGCTTGCCATCGTCCAGCGCTATTTTCCCGCCTATGGGCACCGGGGTTTTGTTGGCGACATCGGTCAGTTCCGGCATGCCTTCATTGACCAGATACCAGATATCATTGTGATAGACGAAATAGCCAACCCGTTTTTTCTGCTCATCCGTCAGGCGTTCATTGGGGACGATATTGCGGTTGATATGCCACTGGAATAAGGATTGATTGGTGTACACCATCAAACGATGATTATCAGGGCGGAAGTTGGCATCCTTGCGTGAAGAATACAAATTCAGCACAGGCAAGGGGCCAGAAAACGGCGTCTTGCAGAAAGGGCAAACCGCCTTCGTCTTATTGTCGAAGATGTACCATTTCTGTTCGCAAGACTTATTGCTGCATGGCTGCAGTAAATCAATGGACTTGACCAGGGCATTTTCCCATTCATCCGCAGTAGGACGCGCGTTAGGGTCTTGCAAGCCTTCGGTAAATGCTTTCAGTATCAGCTCAGACAGATATGGCCCGGTAATCTGATAAGGGATCTTGCTGGTATCTTTCCAGGGTAATTCAGATGGCTTGACATTGGCCAGCTTGATGCGGTTGCTGGCGTCCGTCGGATGCTCTATGAACAGGGCATTTTTACCCATCGTCAGTTCTTCATCTTGCTGGGCGTCAGCCGCATGTACCTTGTCACCACGCAGGGGATGGCGGAACAGCAGATACATATAGATGAGTACCGCCAGGGCATGCCTGTCAGTCACGATGGAGGGTAATTTTCGGTTGGGGTCATGCTTGTCCAGATGCGCCGTGGCGACACATTCTGGCGCGATGAAATCAGGAGTCCCAACCACATCCGGAGGATATTTGCCAGGCACGACCAGGCCATCGATATCAATCAGGCAGGCGCGCCCGGTCGACGGGTCTATCAAGACATTGCGATAGCTGAGGTCGCTGTGTGCCAGGCCAGCCGAATGCATGCGCCTCACCGCACGCGCTATCATCAGACATAGCTTGAGTTGCAGCATCCAGTCGCCCAGTTCACGCGGGTCGAGGAACTTGTTGCGATTGCTGGCAGAGGCAAACCATTTACCTTCTTTTTCCTTGCCCTTGATTTGCAACATATCATTGTTGCGTGAACCAATCTTGAAGAAAAATTCCGGGTCGTAAAATGGTACGACCACACCTATCTTGCCATTGTATTCAACCATGGCGGTTGGCCAGCAAAACAGTTTTTTCCAGTAATCGCCACCAATCTGATTAAAAATCCGGTCGCGGTAAGTGCCAGTGATGACTGATACACGTTCTTTGGTGGCGATGTCGGCTTCGCCGCGAAAAAAGGCGACGACATAGTTTTTGGTCGGTGAAAAATACACATCCTTCATGCCGCCAGATGCCTTGATCTCGTCGAAAAATTCAACGGTACTTCCATCAGAAGCGGTAAGGGAAACAATTTTACTCATCAGGCATCCTTAGTAAACAATAGCAATGGTGCGGTCGTCGTGATTTCCTTGTGACCAGAAATCCAGCCAGCCCAGTAATTTCTGCGCCTTTTCATCGGTTTCATCATCATGCACAATCGCTACAGTCGCATTCAGGTCTTGCCACAACTCATCCCAGTCCTTGCTGCGGGCCAGACGCGCTTCAGTTTCAAATTTCGGGTCCGAGACACCATCTGACATCAGGATAAAGGCAGTGACGTCGTCATACACATCGAAGCGCAAGCGTTTCTCCAATGCTTCAGCGGTGACTTCATCCTTGTCCAGGAAGCGTGTCTGACCCGAAAATTCGCCACTGTCCACTTCACCCAGCAAGCTGACACCTTTTGTCTTGCTATAGACACCGACAGCGCCATCGCCCACCCAATAGGCCGCGCACAAGGTACCAAATGAAAATTTCTTGCAGATGGAAATCAATGCGGTACTGGAAAAATCCTTGGGCTTGGCATCGGCCACCTTATTGACTTCCTCCATAATTTTGACAACAGAATGATAAGCTGCATGCGAGACTGTCAGGTATAACTCATTGCGGAGTTCCAGCCTTAATTTTTCTGTATGGGCAGCATCCAGATTTTCTGCGCGCGCATGTGAATATTTTTCAGCTGCAAGCGCGATGGAATCAGACTTGCCAGCATTCAGGGTGTTCTTGATATGCTGCAAGGAAGTGTCGCAAATAATCTGCGAGCCACGGCGTGAATAGCTGCAACTGCCAGCGCCATCTGACACGATGGCAATATTCCAGTCAGAGCCTGCCAGATATTCTATGCTGAAATCATCATCGCGAAATGAACCGACATGCGCATGTGAACGACCACGCTTGCTGGCCGCGACGAGATTAAAATCCTTGCCCTTGACGAATTTGGCATCTTCATCAGGCTTCCAGTAAATTGCATTTTTATCCGAAGGCTTATTGAGCCACATGGATTTTGGATTCGGCGTCACCGTGATATTCAAGGTCGCCAGGCGATTTGATTTTTCATTGGTAAACCGGTAAGTGATGCGGATAGGGAAGTCTCCCTGAGCCGCAGGTGTGCCACTCAACTCTTCCAGCTCATCGTTGTATCTCAAGCCCAGTTGTTCAGGAATCACGATATCAAGTATCTGATAATTCTCGCTTTGCGGCTGGTCTGGTGTTACTTTTGAAGTATAGGCTTCCTGGCAGCGCGCATTTGAGACCACAAAGCGGATATTCTTGTGATCTGAAACGATGACAGGGGCTTTCGTCGTGGGCATATCGCTGCTCGCAGTTGCCTGTGCAGTTGATGGCGCAGCAGTGCTGGGCGTAGCGGGGGCCGGTGCAGGTGCAGAGTCAGCAGCAGAAACTGGAGCCTGGCCGGTAACTGTATCAGGAGCAGGGCTGGTAGCCGTGTTGACATCTGAGCCAGGAACAACTTGAGACGGTATTTTCATTGCATCACTTTCTGTACGACGCGCCAGGGCAGGGTTTTCAGGCCTGGCTTCTTGAGGCTGGGTGGGTTTGGGTGGGGCGTAAGCAAGAGGAGGCAGTTCGCTGAACTCATGTTTTTTGACGCCGGCAGGCGTGGGCAAGTCTCGCGGCGGGAAAAATTTCGATGCAGCAGAATGAGGATTTACCGATGCAGGCATGGTTCTCTTGTAGGCATTGAAGTCCTTGAGCATGTACTCCTCAAGTTTTTTGACAAAATTCTCAAAGCGTACATCACCAATGTATTGATCAATCTCAGGTTTGCTATTGCCATTTTGTTCCAGCAGTATGTGCGCATACAATCCAATTGCAGTGCTTTTTGAGCTCACAATATCTCCTGGACGCTAGCCGCGTGAACGATTGACATCAAAGCCATCGCCTTCACTATAACCAAAATTGCCTTCCTTGTTACAGGCCGGGCAAGTTGCCGCCCCCGGCCCTTTCAGACACATGATCTGGCCACAGGCGCACATCGCAAATCCGATAGGATTACCACAATGCGGGCACCCCGGGCTGCCGAGCAAGGCATCAGAATTGACGGTGCTGACCAGGGCGCGCTGGTCTGAGTAATCATAATAATCTTTTTCCATGGGATAAACCCCGGTCAGATTAAACTGATCTATCTTGAAGGCATGGCCTTCCAGTTGCAGATGGTTTTGCAGGCGCTCATATTTGATCAGGTAGGGCAGTTTGTTGGTCGAGCACTGGCCGGTGACAACGACGATATCCTCATCAACCACAGCCGCATCGACGATATCACCAATTTTCTTCATGATGGAATCATCAAGCTTGGCCAGGTTAACGCCCTCCACATTGCTCATGGAGACGCTACGGCTTTGCGCAACCACCGACATAGTGACCCAGTCGACAAAGCGTTTGAAATCTTCTTCAGAATTGGTATCAAGCAGGATGACATTCTCGGTCAACTGGCGCAGTGTGCCCAGGGCCGCATGTTTGCCTATGCCTATCGCCACCAGGGTGACTTTGCTGGCATATTCAGCCTTCCAGCGTGTCATGGCCTTGCTGATGTCGTCGGTAGGTTTGCCATCGGTCATGAGATAGACTACCGGCTTCCAGTCGCCCTTTTTGTCCATGGTGCTCTTGACCACATTGCGGTCTATCTCATCCATCAGATGCATGAGGCCAGCACCCAGGGAGGTGCCGGAACCTACTGGCAAGCGTGGCGGGTAGAAAAACACCAGTTCCGTCAAAGGAGTCAGGGTGCGCGGCTTTCCCGCAAAGACGATGGTGGACAGATACACCGTTTCCAGTGCGTGCGGATCAGTTCTCAGCTTTGTCACAAGGCGCTCCAGGCCCTGTTGCAACTGACGCAGATTATCTCCGACCATGGACTCAGAAACGTCAAGCATCAGGAAAATAGGTAGGCGGCGCATCAAAAATCCTTGCAAGAATAATGTTAGAGAACGACCTGGACTTCTGGCGGCGGTGGCGGCAATTCCACGGCTGTAGTCGTACCCAGACTGGTTGTGCCCGAGGTGACGGCATCACTGACCCACTGGAAGAAACTGGAAAAACTATTGCTGTCCATGGTGTCAAGGCTGACCACGGTATCCGTCAGTGCCTTGAGCTGATCCGGCACACTTTTTGGGCCAGCGGCGCAGGCAATGATGGTGCCAAAATTCGCCTGCTTGACGCGTGGAATACTTTCATTGAATTGCAAGGTGTCCGACGGTTTTCCATCGGTCATGATGAACAACAGGGGACGCCAGTCACCTTTGGTTTCTTGCGTGGATTTCCTGACTTCGACTGCGGCTTTGTCGCAGATGAAATGTAATGCTTCACCCAAAAATGTCGGGCCGGATTCAGGACAGACTATTTCAGGGATGCGTACATCTTCGAGTGCAGTCATCGGCAGTATTTCCGTGACCTTGCCATCAAAAGTAATGATGGACAGGTAGACACTCTCCAGCGCAAATGGATTCTGGCGCAAGGATGCCAGCATTGCTTGTATGCCGACATTGACGGAGTGTATCGGTTCACCTCGCATGGACCCGGAAGTGTCAAGGGCTATATAAACAGGTAAGCGGCGTCCGGACATAGTGGTCTTTCAGTTTAAGTTGGATCAAAGAGGTAGGGACGAATGATTTGCATCAGGTTGTCCGAATCCAGCGGCGTGCCTATGGCCTTGAATGACCAGTTGGCGCCTTCACGCGCAAACTCTGCAAAAGTCAGTGCACTGCGGTTATTGAATGAATTGTCACCACTGACGTCATAACGGCAGATCTCTTTGTTTTTTGCATCAACAGCGCGAATAAAGGCATTGCTGATCCTGCCAAAATGCTGCTTGCGCTCCTGCCCCTGATAGATGGCCACGATGAAGACGATGCGTTCATAGATAGCAGGTATCTGGTCGAGCTTGACGATGATCTGTTCATCATCGCCATCACCGTCGCCAGTGCGGTTGTCGCCAGTCAGCCAGATGGCTCCTGAGGGATGCTTGAGGGAATTGAAAAATATGACGTCGCTGCCAGCAATGCTGGGCTGACCATTTTCGTCTTTGCCCAGATGCTGGATATTACCCTTGGGGCCAAGCAGGACAGCTATCGCATCCAGATCAAATTCTTCTGCAGGGCCACTGAACAGTTTGCCCAGAAAACCTTTTTTTTCTTCGGCAACGTCCCAACCCAGGCCTATCGTCACTGTAGAAAGATCATTTTCTTCCTTGCGCAGGCTGACGCCTTGTCCCTTTTTTAAACTGACTGCCATAGCTACTCCTGAAATGTAAGAAATTAAAGAACTACATTGACTTCGGGTGGTGGTGGCGGCAGGTCACTCAAACCTGTCGTTTCTTTTTTCTGCAGATCAACTTTCTGGCTGGTCGTGGCGATGGAAGCACTGACCCATTTGAAGAAAGCCTTGATAGTATTGCTGTCAGCCGTGTCGAGCTTGACGACAGAGTCTGTGATTTGCGACAAATGCGTGGTATTGGCATTCGGGCCGGCGGCACAGGCAATAAAGGTGCCGACCTTGGCTTTTTTCAGTTCGGCAATGCTGTTGGTCATGTCATCAGTGGCTTCGCCATCGGTCATCAGGAACACGATAGGTTTCCAGTCGCCCTTGACTTCAGCACTGGTCACGGCCACTTCACGGGAAATACATTCCACCAGCAGACTCAGGGCCGCACCCATCGAGGTGGTGCCGCTGGCAGTGATGGTTGGTATCTGGAATTGTCCCAGCTCTGTCAATGGCACGACTTGTTGTGCAGCATCTGAAAACGTAATGACCGACAAATAGGCCGATTCCAGTGCATGTGGGTCTTGACGCAATGCAGCAACCAGCGTTTGCAGGCCATTGCGCACCGCTTCAATTGGCTCACCATGCATGGAACCAGAGGAGTCCAGTAATAAATAAACAGGTAATTTTCTCATTTTTTTCTTCCTCAAATGAAAGTGTAGGGGCTACAGAACAATTTTACGGCTTTACTTCTACAACGAACTGGCTGGTATATTGAGTGCGCTCAAGCGGGCATTGAGTAAATTAATTTGTGTACCATAATCCATTTTTTGATAATCGAATTGATTTGCAATGCCAGAAGGCGTTTTATTTTTTTGTATGCGCTTGAATTTATGCAAATGCTGGTCAAGTATCATGACCGAATGCATGACTTCATAGGACCTGCGGGCAAACTGGCTGTTGATGGCACTGGCCAGTGTGTCCAGTTGCCGATGACACTCCTCTGAAATTCTTTCAAATAATGGGTATTGTGTCGCTGGAAACAAGGTCAGAGCCGACAATATATGCTTCATTTTACTTTTAATGAGCTTGGGGGGCTGCAATACCAAGGTATGCAGGCGCTGATATTCACTGGCAGATGGCTTGCCTGTCAACTGCTTGAAATGCTGCAGATATGCCATCACTTCCTTGTCATCCGGAAATGATTCACAGATGGCGCTGACCTGACGCAGACAAGCCCGGCTATCCAGCCTGAGTGTGATGGTGCCAGTCTTTTGAATCGCCTTGATGAGCAAAGGGTCGGGCGGCACAATAATATGTTTTGTATGCTGCGAAGCAAGTAATCTTTCCAGCGTCTCGTGCATAGACGGGGCCTTGATGTCCACCTGCATTTCATACAGCGTCAGTTCTGCGGGATTGACCCAGATGCTGCGCGCATGTTTTAACAGATGTGGTGTCCATAGCAAGGCGATCTCGGGAGCGATGACAGGGCTTTTGCCCTTGCGATGACGCTGGGCTTCATTAAAAATATTGCGTATGGTTTTCTCATCGAGCCGGTATTGCCTGGAAATGGCAGTAAATGACATCTGTAAAGCCAGATTTCCTATATGCTCGATAAATCTCTCGGTCGCACGATGACGTTCGGAGATATGGCGAATACTTTCATTAAAAGTGCTCAGGCATTGCTGGCAACGGAACCTGCGCCTTCTGATATCCAGAAACACGACGCGCGAACCAAGATTGACGTCGCGGATTTTGATATTGAGCCGCCCGTAGCCTGTTACTCTGGCAGATGTGCAACGCGGGCATATGCCAAGTGTGTCGGAATTGGTGTCGGATGTTTCCAAGCCTATGGTTATCTCATCCTGATTAGCCTCTTCAATATGCAGTAATTCCATACCAGGCAAGGGCATTAACCAGTGATGACTTAGTTTATCCATGTTGACATCCTAGCACTGATTTTCTTTATTCACAATTACGGAATAATTTGTGTATTGAAGAAAGTTTTTCTCCTATAGTACATTTGCTGACTTGCAGCCTTAAACACGAAATTGAATGTGAATTCATAGTGTCATCAGGAAGTAATATTTGCTTACAGCAAAAAACTTGTAGCATAGTAAGCTTCTTCAGTCGCAATCAAAATAAACAGATAAATCCGGATTGAATGGACAAAATTGCATTGCAACGGTAAATTCTTTGTTGTTTTACCTTTTTCAATTTTTTTTAGCATCGTTACACTTCATTAAATTATTCTTTTAGGGAACAAAATGAAACATTTCAGGTTTTCCTTCCTCATAACGCTAGTCTGCCTGGGGCTTGCTGCTTATTGGGGTTATATCCACTCAGGCGTCGCTGGTGCGATGACAGCGGTGAGCATTGCCGCGATTTTAGGGGTGATGGAAGTTTCCCTTTCTTTTGATAATGCGGTCGTGAATGCGTCAGTTCTCAAAAACTGGAATGCGTTCTGGCAATCCATCTTTTTGACTGTGGGTATTCTGATTGCGGTGTTCGGCATGCGCCTGGTGTTCCCTCTGGTGATCGTGGCTCAGGCGGCGGACTTGGGTATGCTGGAAGTCTGGAGCCTGGCATTGAATGATCCCAAGCAATTCTCTACGCATCTGATCAATCATCATGCTGAGGTTGCGGCTTTTGGTGGCGTGTTCCTGCTGCTGGTATTTTTGAATTTCATTTTTGATGAAGACAAAGAACTTCACTGGATGGGCAATGTCGAAGAAAAGCTCGCTGCATTTGGCAAAGTAGGTTCCGTCCCGATTCTGCTTGCGTTGCTGGTGGTGATATTCAGTGTCTCCATGGTAGAAGAAGCCAAGCGTTTTGTCGTATTGATGGCAGGTGTCTGGGGCATCATCGTCTACGTAGGTGTTGACTTCATCAGTGGCTTGCTGGAAAAAGAAGAAGAAACCGATGTCAATATCGGTGCCGTAGTCAAGGGTGGTGGTATTGGTGGTTTCCTCTATCTTGAAGTACTGGATGCGTCCTTCTCATTTGATGGTGTGATCGGTGCGTTTGCGATTACCAATGACGTTGTCATCATCATGCTGGGTCTGGCGATTGGTGCGATGTTTGTGCGTTCCATGACGGTTTATCTGGTCAAGCAAGGCACGCTGGAAGAGTTTGTGTATCTGGAACATGGTGCGCACTACGCAATTGGTATCCTGGCGCTGATCATGTTTGCCAGCATGAAATACCATATCCCTGAAATTTTCACGGGTTTGATTGGTGTTGCATTTATCGTGGCGTCTTTGTGGTCATCCATTAAACACAAACGTCAATCAGCAGCAGAGAATAAATAAACAGGAGCGTATATGGCTATCAGTTTGCAAAAAGGCGGTAACGTCAATTTATCTAAAACAGATCCCAACCTGAACAATGTACTCATCGGTCTGGGCTGGTCTTCACGTGCCTCTGACGGGCATGATTTTGATCTCGACGCCAGCCTGTTCATGGTCGGTGAAAGTGGCAGGGTGCGTAGTGATAATGACTTTATCTTTTACAACCAGTTGACATCGACCTGTGGTTCAGTAGAGCACACAGGTGACAATAAAACCGGTGCTGGCGATGGCGATGATGAGGCAATCAAGTTGACCCTGAGCCTGGTGCCTGCTGAAATCAAGCGTCTGGTCGTGGCTGTGACCATCCATGATGCTGATGTCAGAAAGCAGAATTTCGGACAGGTGCACGATGCGTATATCCGCATCGTCAACAATGAAACGAATGGTGAGATTGCCAGGTTTGATTTGTCAGAGGATTATTCGACAGAAACGGCCATGGTGTTTGGTGAAGTGTATCGCCACAATGGCGAATGGAAATTCAAGGCAGTAGGGCAGGGGTTTGCTGGAGGCTTGTCAGCACTGGCGACACAACATGGTGTACAGATCGCCTGATGACAAGATGTGTTAAGTGTTTTGGCTTTTTTTGAAATCAAATTCATCTAATTTACAAAGGAAATAAAATGGCTATTAGTTTACAAAAAGGTGGTAACGTCAACTTGAGCAAAGAAGCGCCAGGTTTGAAAAAAATCGTTATTGGCCTGGGCTGGGATCCACGTGCAACTGACGGTGCCGCATTTGATCTGGATGGCAGCGCCTATCTGTTGAAAGCAGACGGCAAAGTACGTGCTGATTCTGACTTCATTTTCTACAACAACCTGAAATCCACAGATGGTTCTGTTACCCATTCCGGTGACAACACGACAGGTGGCGGCGATGGCGACGACGAAAAAGTGCTGGTTGACCTGACACTGGTGCCCGCAGAAATCGAAAGAATCGCAGTTTGCGTCACCATCCACCAGGCAGAAGAGCGCAAGCAAAACTTTGGTCAGGTAGGCAAGGCCTACATGCGTTGCCTGAATGGCGATGGCAATGCAGAAATCGCCCGCTTTGACTTGTCTGAAGATGGCTCTGTTGAAACTGCCATGATCTTTGGTGAAATCTATCGTGCTGGCGCAGAATGGAAATTCAAGGCCATCGGTCAGGGCTTCAAAGGCGGCCTGGGCCCACTGGCAAGATCCTTTGGCGTCAATGCTTAATCATCTTTAATTGAGATCCTGGTATGACACCGTTACTTAAAGGGCAGCGATTACCGCTTGCTAATATCCTGTCAGATAATCGCTGCCAGATTGACATGACAGTAACTGGTCATGCCGTGGATTTTTCATGCTTTGCGCTGGATGCAGCTGACAAGCTGGTTGATGAAAGTTATATGACTTTCTTCAACCAGCCGGCTTCACCCTGCGGCGGCGTACGGTTTTCACAACTGAACGCCGTAAGCAGCTTCAACTTCAATTTGAATGTATTGCCCGCTACCATACACAGGTTGGTGATCGCCATGAGTATCGATGGCCAGGGCAATATGCAAGCAATACAATCTGGTTCCGTGGTCTTAAAAGACCATGCCAGCTATGCGTTTTCAAAAGCAGATTTTGAAAATGAAAAAGCAGTCATGCTGGCTGAGCTTTATCGCAAGGACGGTCAATGGCGGCTCATGATCGTTGGCCAGGGCTTTAATGGCGGCCTGGATGCGCTGGTACAGCATTTTGGCGGTGAAGTGGCTGCTGCCGAGCCAGTAACGGCATCGAATAATGCTACTAATGAACAAAGAATTTCGCTCGAAAAACGGGTGGAAAAAGAAGCGCCTCAATTAGTCAGCCTGGTGAAAAAAGCTGCAATCTCTCTGGAGAAAGTGGGCCTGGGCTCGCACAAGGCCAAAGTTTGTCTGGTGTTGGATATTTCAGGTTCCATGAATGGCTTGTACAAGTCGGGAGCAGTGCAGAAATTTGCTGAAAAAATCCTGGCGCTGGGCTGCAGGTTTGATGATGATGGCGAAATTGATGTTTTCCTGTTTGGGAAAAATGTACACCAGCCAGCGGCGATGGGCTTGCAGAATTGCCAGGCTTTTGTCCAGCAGGCTATCCACACCTATCCGCTGGAAGGTGATACCCGATATGGTCTTGCCATGGAAGCAGTGCGCAAATTCTATGCGCCTGCCAATAATGGGCAGGCAGCAAGCCAGGTCAGCTCTGCCAAAATACCGGTGTATGTCATGTTTGTGACCGATGGTTCAACATCGGATCAGGCTTTTACTGAAAAACAGCTCAAGTGGGCTAGTTATGAACCGATTTTCTGGCAATTCATGGGCATAGGCAAGGGCAGGAAATCCAAGAGCAAAAAATTGCTGTCCTTTGCAAGTTCTGATTTTCCATTTCTGGAAAAACTCGATGAATTGCAAGGCCGCTGTATCGACAATGCCAGCTATTTCTCGGTAGCGGCACCTGATGAATTAAATGATGAAGAGTTGTATGACTTGCTCATGGATGAATACCCGCAGTGGATCAAGCTGGCCAAGAACAGCGGCATTTTAATTTAATTTTAGAAAGACTGAAGCATGCCTACATTTACAACGACTGGTGACGTGGACCCATTTCTCCATGTGTCCATGAAAAGAGGTGAAAAAATCTATTGTGAATCAGATGCCATGGTCATGATGGAAGCCAACCTGGAACTCAAAGGCAAGATGCAGGGTGGCCTGATTTCCTCACTGATGCGCCGCATGGCGAATGGCGAGTCCTTCTTCCAGCAACATATAGAAGCAGTCAATGGTGATGGTGACTGCCTGTTGTCGCCCGTATTACCAGGTGCAATGCAGGTAGTTGATATAGGCCCGCGTCAATACATACTCAACGATGGCGCATTTGTCGCAGCGACGGCAGGTGTAGAAATGAAAACCCGCATGCAAAATCTGGGCAATGCCCTGTTTGCTCAGTCAGGCGGCTTCTTTGTCATGGAATCTTCAGGCTCCGGGCAAATGGTGGTGTCCGGTTTTGGTTCCATGTTTGAGCTGGAAGTGGCTCCTGGAAAAGATGTGATTATCGATAATTCACATGTAGTCTGCTGGGACCATACCCTGCACTACGAAATATCCGTCACCACGGGTTCCAACAGCGGCGGCGTAGGTGGATTCCTGGGCAATATCGTCAATAGTGTGACCAGTGGTGAAGGCATAGTCTTGCGTTTTAAAGGTAGTGGAAAAGTATATATCTGTTCGCGCAACCGCGATGCTTTCGTGGAATGGATGCAAAAAGTAGCTGGTGGCCGTTCTGGCCGATAGTGGTAATCATCAATACAGAAATGGAGTAACAAGATGGCAGTGAATCTCAGTAAGGGACAAAAGATTTCCCTCGACAAAGAAGCAGGCACAACTTTGTCCAAGATCATTATGGGTTTGGGTTGGGATGCAGTGAAATCAAAAGGTTTCCTGGGCTTTGGTGGCTCTGCGCCAACCATAGATCTGGATGCATCCTGCCTGATGTTTGATGAACAAAGCAATCTGGTTGACGTAGTCTGGTTCCGTCAATTGAAATCCAAAGATGGTTCCATCGTCCATAGTGGTGATAACCGCACTGGCGAAGGCGACGGTGATGATGAACAGATCGCCGTGGATTTGACACGCGTTCCAGCCAATGTCAAAAGCCTGGTGTTTACTGTCAACAGCTTTACCGGTCAAAATTTCTCGCAGGTGGACAATGCCACATGCCGTATCTTGAACGGTGCAAATAACCAGGAGGTAGCGCGCTTCAATCTGACGACGCTGGGCAACCATAGCGCGCAGATCATGAGCAAGGTATACCGCCACAATGGTGAATGGAAAATGCATGCTATCGGTGAAATCGGCTCCGGTCGTACATTCAATGATCTGATGCCACAAATCACTCCTCACCTGTAAGCGATACATGCATCTTTGGTTTAACCGGACTTTTTCGTCTGTCTATGCAGCCATCGGCCTGATCAAACAGGCTGATGTGACAAACGAATTTACGATTACGTACAGTCACCCCAACCCACACGCAGCTGCCCAGCGTGTGGCAGATCAATTCTTGTCAGAGCCTAAGGATTTACGTGCTGAAGACTACGTAGACTGGTGCTTGCATACATGTCTTGATCATAAAGTGGATTTGTTTTGGCCCGGCCACGAAGCCAGGCTGATTGCAGCCAACAAAGCGCGTTTTGAAGCCCAGGGCACACGCGTGATGAATGTGGCGACGCCAGAAGTATTGCGATTGCTCAATGACAAGGCAGCATTTTGCGCAGAAGTGCAAATGTCTGATGCCCTGCCAGCCCAATACCGCGTATTCACCAGCGTTGCTGAATTTGACGCTGCCTATGATGAATTGAAGCCACGTTTCCCGCGTTTGTGCGTGAAGCCTTCCATCTCGGTATATGGCCTGGGTTTTGGCATTCTGGATGAAGAACGCAATGCCGCGCAATTATTAATTGCGGGCGAACAGTATAAAGTCGGTTTGCAGGACTTCAGACGCGGCCTGGCTGATATGGGCGAATGCAAGCCCATGCTCTTGATGGAGTATCTGGAAGGCCCAGAATACAGTGTTGACTGTGTCGGCAATGCAGGTGAAGTAGTAGTCGCCATTCCGCGCAAGAAGTCGCCGGTAGCAGGCTACGGACAAACCATAGAATGCGACCCCGTCATCATGCAGGCGGTCAGTGAACTGACCAGGCAATTCAAGTTAAGTGGCATCTATAACGTGCAGTTTAAAGAAACCCAGGGCAAGCCACGGCTGCTGGAAATTAATGCACGCATGTCTGGTGGTATTGCCATGGCATGCCAGGCCGGACCTAACTTGCCTTATCTTGCTGTCAAAGGTTTTGTGGATGGTTTCGACAAGCTGGAAATACCGGCAATAGACCAGGGCATCCGTGTAATGGAAATTTCAGTACCAATAACGATGGCTTCTGTATGACGATCATGGCGCAACAATCATCACTTGCAATGAATGAGCAAATAAGGCAGCAGTTGCCCACCGGTCTGCTGTCCGTGGCTGTACACGAGCAATTATTCAGCCTGGACTCATTGATGGGTTTTGCCGCCCGTGCCAATCTGAAACGCGGTTTCCTTTTCCTCAGCAAGGTACTGGGCAAGCACTGGCCTGTCCGTCCCTCGCTCATGAAAGAGATACATGAAGCGCTGGCGGCACAGATTGCCGCCGACTTGCCTGAGCCTGTGGTTTTTATCGCCATGGCAGAAACTGCAGTAGGTCTTGGCCAGGGTGTTTTTGAAGCATATCAGCGCATGCATCCAGAAAAATCTGTGCTGTTCATTCATACCACCCGCTATCACGTCGCTGATTATGAATTGATCGAATTTGAAGAAGCGCATAGCCATGCACCACGTCAGTTTATTCATATGCCCAAAGATGCGGCGATGAAAAACAAAATCATGCAGGCGCAGTCCCTGGTGATGGTGGATGATGAAGCGAGTACAGGCAATACTTTCCTGAATTTGAAAAACGCTTTCCAGCAATTCAACCCGAATATCAAGCGCCTGCATTTGTCGACGATCACCAATTTCATGGGACAGGAGAGAAACAATAGCTTGTCCGCCAGGTTTGGACTGGAAGTCACTATAGGCTCGGCACTGACTGGTGAATATGAATTTCAACAGGGTGAATACCAGGTGCCGCACGTACCTGCGCAAGCCTTCCAGGCTGCCGCAGACCGCGGTGCCAGCACCGAGTTTGGCCGGGTTGGCATAGAGCGTGAACTGGTGCTGGATGAGTCGCAAGTCAGTGCGCTGGCAATGGCCTTGCCAGCGGGGGCAAAAATCTTGGTGCTGGGCACGGGAGAATTCATGCATCCGGCATATAGGCTGGGCATGGCTCTGGAAGCCCTTGGTCTTGATGTCAAGGTGCAGTCCACCACACGCTCACCCATCATGCAATGGGGTGATGTCAGCAGTATTTTGCAATTTGCCGATAATTATGGAGAAGGTATTTCCAATTTCGTCTACAACGTCGCAGACCGCCAGTATGACCAGGTGCTCTTGTGCCATGAAACCCCCGTCAATGCTGCACTGCTGGAAATAGCAAGACAGACTGGCGCAGATTTAATTCACTTCACCAAGGAGGCGCATTTTGAAAAAATTTCTCTTTGTTGATCTGGATGACACATTATTCCAGTCCATGGAAAAATGTGGCGATGCCACTGATCTGAAGCCTATCGCTTTTCTCAAGGATGGCGCACCGATTTCCTATTCCACCCACAAGCAACGCGAGTTGCTGGGCATGTTTGAGCAATCGATGACGCTGATCCCGACAACGGCAAGAAATTTCGATGCCTATAATCGCGTCAAGCTCGATTTCAATAGCTACGCCATCATCAATTATGGCGGCGTCATTTTGAGTGAAGACGGCCAGGCAGACTTGTCTTATCTGTCGGCCAAGCAATCACAAATGCACCTGGCCCTGCCGGGTCTGATGGACGTCATGCAGCACATCGATGACTATGGCCGCAAGGTAGGATTTACCGGCAAAGCCCGTTTGATCGAGGACTTTGGCACACCATTTTATATGGTCCTGAAAGACCCGCACAAAAAGCCGGAACCATTGGCCGAAGTAGAAAAACATGTGGTTGCCCCCTGGCTGGCATCTGATGGCAAAGACTATTATCTGCACCGTAATGGCAATAACCTGGCCGTGTTGCCGAAAGCGCTGAACAAGGCCAATGCGGTCTTGCATCTCAAAGCAGTTTTGTCTGAACAACACGGTGAGATACTCAGTTTTGGCATGGGCGACAGCAAGTCTGACGCCTGCTTCATGTCGCAATGCGATTACGCGATTATCCCCAGGGCCACGCAATTGGCTGGCGTTGCGCTGGAGGCTCTATGAGTTTCAGCGGAAGTTATCGTCCAGATGATGTGAAGTTTTTGTTGAAGCAACTGCCACTGATGAGTTTCACCAAAGTGTCAGAGAAAGAATTGCTGATACAGACAGGGCAGCGCCATTACAGTGAAATGCTGTCACCAGAAGCCTTGCCTTCGCCAGCCTACTTGCACATTTTCGAGCAGGCCTGTGCTGCCAATAATCAAAAAATGGCTGAAGACTGCGTTGCACTGGCAGCGATTATCCGCGAACGCAAAGGGCCGGAGCTGACGATAGTCTCACTGGCACGTGCAGGCACGCCGGTAGGCGTGATACTCAAGCATGTGCTGGAAACAGGCATGGGTGCCAGGGTCGCGCATTATTCGATTTCCATTATCCGTGACCGCGGGATAGATACTGTCGCCTTGCAGCATATCTTGCAAACGCATAAGGATACGTCCATCGTGTTTGTCGATGGCTGGACTGGTAAGGGTGTCATCTCCAGAGAGTTGCACAAGACCATAGAAGATTTCAATCAGGCGCATGGCACCTCGATAGAGCCGGGCTTGTATGTCTTGTCTGACCTCGCTGGTACGGCTGCATTTGCTGCCAGCAGTGACGATTATTTAATACCGTCCAGCATACTCAATGCCACTGTATCTGGCCTGGTCAGCCGTTCGATTTTGAATGCAGATATCGCTGACGATGATTTTCATGGTTGCGTTTTTTACGATGAATTCCTGCCGCATGACAGGTCCATCAGTTTTGCCGATGACATTATTCAACTGGCCAGGCAGGTGCTCAAACAAGGCCAGGTATTGAATGCCATACCGGTAGATCGTGACAAGGCTGCCACCATCTCGCTTGCCTGCCTGCAAACCATGATGCAGCGCTACCAGGTCAGCGATATCAACCTGATCAAGCCAGGCATAGGCGAGGCCACCCGCGTGTTATTGCGGCGTGTGCCCAGAGTCGTTATCGTCAGGGATGTGAATGCCATAGATGTACAGCATCTCATCGTCCTGGCGAAAGAAAAGCAGGTTCCTTTGGAAGTCGATGTTCATTTACCTTATCAGGCTGTATCGATTATACGGAGTGCGTTAGATGGCTAATAAATTTATGGGCGCATCCCTGTATGTGCCGGCAAATCACAAGAACCTGCTGGCAATCGCCAATGGTGAATTGCTCCCGAATGCGCGCTCCCTGATCTTTTGTACAGAAGATGCGGTCTCGGAAGAAGCTTTGGGTTATGCACTCTTCAATCTGCAACTGACGCTGGAAAACATGCACCCGTCATGCAGGACAGATCGTTTTGTCCGCGTCAGAAATACGGACGTGCTCAAGCGCGTGCTGGCCATGCATGGCTCAGAAAAGCTGACAGGCTTCGTCATCCCCAAGGCCAGTGCAGAAAATTTCCATGATTACTTTGATATGCTCAGGGACACCAAGCATTTGCTGATGCCTACGCTGGAAACAGCAGAAGTATTTTGCGATGACGCCATGCGTGACTTGCGTTCCATCTTGCTGGCACCAGAAGTCAAACCACGCATACTGGCACTCCGGATAGGTGGAAATGATTTGCTGGCATTGCTGGGCCTGCGCCGTCCGCGTTCAGTCTCGATTTACCAGACTCCGCTGGGCAGTGTCATCGCCAAGCTGGTGATTATTTTTAAACCGCATGGTTTTGAGCTGACCGCACCCGTGTTTGAATACCTGGATTTGCCAGAATTGCTGGACCAGGAAGTCATACAGGACCTGGCCCATGGCTTGGTGGGGAAAACAGCCATACATCCTGACCAGATTGAAGAGATAGAATGTCATTACCGGGTCTCAAATTCAGACATGGAATCGGCAAGTGCCATCCTGAATGTGAATAGCCCGGCAGTATTCAAAATGCATAATGCCATGTGTGAAATTGCCACCCACAAGGCATGGGCCATCAGGACCCTGGAAAGATCAGAGCTATTTGGCCAGCATTCCCACGAGGCATCCCGACCAGTGAACGAGGAACAAAATGCAAGTTACTAGAAAAGTAAGATTGATTATTGTGGGCGTTGCCTTACTCCCATTTGTGCTGTTCGCCTTGTATACATGGGTCACCCTCAGCTTCGCTTTTTCTGAAGGCGAACGTGCCGGTTACATGCAAAAAATGTCCAAGCGTGGCTGGGTATGCAAGTCATGGGAAGGCGAACTTGCCCTCGTGACCATGCCTGGTGCGATTCCGGAAAAATTCCAGTTCACCGTCAGGGATGATGCTGTCGCCAAAAAGATCAGCGATGCCGCCGGGAAGAGAGTGGTGCTCAAGTATGGTCAACACAAAGGCGTGCCAACTTCATGCTTTGGTGATACTGAGTATTTTGTAAATGACGTCATTGTCCCTGCCAATTAAATACATTTAGCGATAGGATTATTCATGGAAAATCTCGCCAGGGGCCAGCGCCTGCCGCTATCTAACATCGTTGCAGGCAATACGGTAAAAATTGGCCTGCAAGGCCAGGGTCTGAACCTGGATTTCACCTGTTTTGGGCTGGATGCGCAGGGCAAGCTGTCGGATGACCGTTACATGATTTTTTTCAACCAGCCCACATCACCTTGTGGTGGTGTTGCGCTCAGTGATGTAGCCGGTGATTTGCAGGGCTTCCAGTTTGACTTGAGCAAGCTTCCGTCGACGATAGAACGTCTTGTCATCACCAGCAGCATCGATGGCAGCGGGACCATGTCGCAACTGCAGAGCGGCTATTTACGCCTGCTTGACCAGGACACTGAAAAAGCCAGGTTTGCATTTTCCGGCACAGACTTCAGTGCAGAAAAAGCCGTCATGCTGGGCGAGTTTTATCGCAAGGACGGGCTGTGGCGTTTCATGACCATAGGCCAGGGCTTCAATGGCGGCCTGGATGCCCTGGTCACACACTTTGGTGGCAGCCTGGCCGAAGCTGCGCCTACTCCACCTATACCTGTAACGGTGCCAGCAGAAGTCAAAAAAGTATCCCTGTCCAAGATCTCGCTCACCAAGGCCGGACAAACCCATAAAGTCTCACTGGAAAAAGGCGCGGGCGCACCCAAAAAACTTATCGTTAAAGCGACCTGGCTGGATAACGGTGATGACGCTGATGATAACGATGACCTCGACTTGCGAGTAGGTCTCTTGCTGCCAGACGGCAAGATGAAATTCATCACCGCACCAGACGCTCCGGGCAGCTTCAAGTCCGCCCCTTATGCATTGCATCTTGGCGACACCATCTCTGCATCAGCCAAGGAACCTGCGACTGAAACGGTGGAAGTCAATCCTGATATTGCCAAACTCTCGGGCGGCCAGGTGGTTATGGTATTCAGCGTGTATTCTGCCCTGTCCAATGGCGCAGTTTCTGTCGCCTCCATGCGCCCCAAAATGGTCATGCAATATGGCGAGCAAATCGTCGAATGCGATTTTGATTTCAGAACATCCAAACATGCAGATGATGATACCGTATACACCTATGTCATCGGCACTGCCATCATCAATGAAGACAGCATTACCCTGGCACCTTCAGGTAAAACATCAGAACCCGGCAGTGAAAACACGCCGTGGATATTTATGAATGGTAATGAACCACGCATAGAAGTAATAGGGCCGGTGGTCTTCAAGGGGAAAGAAAAGAGCAAGGAAGCCCAGTTCAATCAGGGAAGTCCCTACAAATACGTTTGAGCTTGTTGTTGATGGAAATGCCCGGTGCTTCAGTGCCGGGCGCTGCTGCTATATACTGCTGTTCAGATAGTGAGTCAGTCAGCGCTCTCTATGCCCAGTAAATCACCTATCATCGCCAGCCAGCTTTCATCATTTGCTTCCTGTGCTTCGCGATAAGACTCTTGCAAAGCCTGCTCAAACAAGGCGGGATTTTTTTGTATGACATCATAGGCTTCACCAGCACCTGGCCAGTTGGGATCGGCCAGAAAACTGATGATCTCCAGTTGACATTGATAACTGATGGGCGGCGCAGCCAGGACAGTTATCAGGCCCGGCCAGGTGTATTTGCCCAGACCTATGCAGTGGCTGACTATCTGTTTCGCCAGCTTGTCATCCTGCTTTTGATGTTGAAGAAAAGCCAGGGCGCGCTGTTCTTCAAAACCTTCCCAGCCTATGCGTTCACACCATGCACGCAATGCCAAAGCAGCAGGATCAGGCATGGACCATGGATTTTTTTCATCCGTGGTTTGCCCTACCAATAAATCCACAGGCGATGCAGACTCGCGTTCCTGTATCAAAAAATGCTTGCTCAAGGCAAAGCGTGCCAGCACTTCCATCCCAAGAGATAAAAATGCCTGGCGGCGCTGCTCAAAGAAAGCTGCATGAGCACTTTCATACTGCACTATCCTGGCATGTATGGGCGACAGCTTCGCATGCATTTCAGCCAGCACTTCAAGCGGCCCATTAAATTCCAGGTCCTGGTCCAGCACTTGCAACAGCGCAGCAGTATGCAGGCCATGCAAGCCCAGTGCACCGGCAGCGATGCTGAAATGTACGCTGGTGTAGGGATCTTTCCAGGTAGTATTGCGCACACCATAAAAAGCCAGCGCAGGCGTCTTTTTGATGGGCCATGGGTCAGATAGAGCATGCTGCTGCTGCACCTGAGCATCTGCACGCGGTGGATTATCAGGCCAGCAAAATTCCAGAAACTCCGTCACGTGCCGAGGTGCAGCATCACCAGGCATGGCGATGCTGAAATTATTCTGCAAAATCTCAGCACCATGTTCAGGGAGGGCTATCCGCGTATTTTGTCGCAAGCTATCAAATGGGCGTTCATCGACGAGGCAAAACTGCTGCTCATCCAGGGTCGCTGCATGCCCGTCTTCACTGTCAATTTCATTCCCTGCCATGCCTGTAAAAGCCTGCAAGAAACTATCCAGTATCTCACCCAGCTCAATGGCAGGATCAAGGCTCGCCCATAATTCGGCGACGCCGTTTTTAAGTTTCAAGACGCAATTCCTTTGTCTTTAAAAAGAGCTTTGATGATGCCGCCTGGCCTGATTTATATCTGACGATCTTCCGCCTTGAACGTGCCTTCCGTGATGCTCAGGACGGCTTTGGTTTTCTTGTCCCTGAGTTCAAATGAAAACTTGCCTTCGATGACTTTGCCATTCACGGAGGTGATCTCCAGCATGTTCTTGCCATCGCGCGCATCGTATTCAGCAACAGGTTCTCCAAATGGCTGCTTGCTCTGGCCCTTGGTAAATTTGACTTCGCAGCCGTTGTTACCAAAATCCTTGGCCTGGTATTTGACAGGCTTGCCTTCAAAATGTCTGCAGATAATGCCCAGACGGTCTGACAGGGTTTTTGGTGGTGGATAGGCAGATGCGCCCTTGGTGACGGCAATCAGATTGAGCACTCCCTTGGTCGGTATCAGATAGGTGATGCCATCATCGTCGCTTTCAAATACCTTGCCATCGATTTTTGCGCTGAGTTGCTGTGTAATCTTGGCATGGGCCAGCAAGGCTGGCGTCAGACTGAATACTGCCAGCGAGGCCGCAGCAAGGACAGAATGGGATAGTTTCATATGATTCCTTTGTAAATAGAACTCATTTCTAATGACTTATCATGACAATAGCATATTCGACTACTTTACTGGCTATGCATCAAAGTAGCCTGCCCTTGTCCAGGGATGCCCTATGGATCTAATCACTACCCCAAAAGCACTGGCTTAGCTATTCACTATCACGCATTCATGCCTTTCATGCCTTCCTCGGTATAGCGTTCTCCCGCCGCCATGCCTGGTGGCAATGCCTGAGAAATTTTATCCAGGTCGGACTTGCTGAGTGACACCTGAGTCGCTGCCAGGTTTTCATGCAGATAGCTGATGCGTTTGGTGCCGGGGATGGGGATGATGTCCTCACCCTGCGCCAGCAGCCAGGCCAGCGCCAGTTGCGCCGGAGTACAGGATTTTTCCAGAGAGAATTGCCTGATGACTTCAACAATTGCCAGATTATGCGATAGATTTTCGTCCGAGAAGCGCGGGTTGAAAATGCGGAAATCCCCCTGGCCCAAACTACTCTTGCCATTGATGCTTCCAGTTAAAAAGCCGCGCCCCAGAGGGCTATAGGCAAAGAAGCTCGCACCTACTTCGCGGCAAGCCTGCAACACGCCAGCTTCCGGGTCCCTGGTCCAGAGCGAGTATTCGCTTTGCACCGCGGCAATGGGGTGAATTGCCGCCGCCTGACGCAAAGTTGCTGGCGATACTTCACACAGACCAATCGCAAGCACTTTGCCTTCAGCAACCAGGTCGCTCAAAGTACCTATGGATGCCTCCAGCGGCGTGTCCAGATTCAGCCGGTGTATGTAGTAAAGATCGATAGCGTCAATACCCAGCCTGCGCAAAGTAGCTTCAACCGCTGTACGGATATACTCAGGGCTGTTGTCTATCCTGCGTTCGTAACGGCCTTCCTGGCGCACCAGGCCAAACTTGCTGGCGATACGAAGCTTGTCAGTTTTACCCTTGCCCTTGATGAAGCGCCCCAGCAGTTCTTCATTCTTGCCCATGCCATAGGAGTCGGCAGTATCAAATAGCGTAACGCCAGCTTCAAAGGCGGCTTCCAGCGTAGCCAGTGAACTGGCGTCGTCAGTATCGCCATAAAATTCAGACATGCCCATGCAACCTAGTCCCATGGCAGAAACCGACATACCGCTGCGGCCTATTTTTCTTTGTTCCATGATGCTTTCCTTGTTTTGAGTGAAAACGACAGACTAAGCAGTACAGGGCATTTGTGGAATTACCAAATACGTGATACCTTTTTTGCATGAGCAAAATCAATACCCATTTATTGCAGATATTTGTTGTCACTGCACAGACGCTTAACTTTCGTCTGGCGGCAGAGCAATTGCATATCACGCAGCCGCCTTTATCGCGGGCGATTCATAACCTGGAACAGCGCTTAGGCGTCAAATTATTCTTGCGGGATACGCAAAGCGTGCAACTGACTGCTGCTGGCAAACTCTTGCTGCCACGCGCACTGGCCATACTGGCGATGCTGGATGACACTGAGAAACTAATGGCTAGCCTGGTTGAACCATCCCATTTGCGTCTGGGATTGACGACTTCGGTTGAGGCTGGCAGTTTCAGCAAGTTGACTCACGCAGTGGCAACTGCCTTGCCAGGCATCACTGTGGAACTTACATACGATAATTCACCAAAGCTGGTAGCAGCGATCAAGTCTGGGCGTATCGATGCCGCCGTGATAGCCATGCCGACCCGGACGCTGGATTTTCCAGTGCAGCCATTGGGACAGCAAGCCATGATGGTGGCAATAGCCAGCAAACATCCCCTGGCCAGCCGCCGGCAATTGTCATTGGCTGATATCGCCAGCGAGCCTGTATATCACTTTGAGCGAGCGCGCCAACCGGCATTTTTTGATTACTGTCATGAGATTTTCAGGCACCATCATTTTGCGCCTCGTTTCTTGCTGGAACCAAATGACCATCATGTCCTGCTAAGCGACATTGCCGCAGGAAAAGGCCTGGCCTTGTTGCCCGCATCATTCAAGGCATTGCGCTTGCATGGAGTGTCTTACCGCAAGCTGAAAGAAGGAGATGAACTGGCACTTAAGCTGGCACTGATTACCGGGACAACAGCGCATCCTCAAGCAGATTTATTGTTTGATCTCGCTACTAAATATCTGCAGGCTTAATATAAAGAAGAAATAAACAAACCGCACAGCATTCAGGCTGGACGGTTTAGTGCAGATGTTACTTATTGCATGCAGCTTATGCTGTTACATATGATGTGGGTGGCACCATAAGCTGCAAGCAATGAACGCCATATGTTGCAATTTTCCTCCTCGAATTTACTCATAAGCTGCAAGTTTCTAAAATTCGTCTATGCACGATCTTAAATTACAACCAATATAGGAATTGTTAATGTATCAGTACTGGTATGGCCTTTAAACTTGCATTTTGCACGCTTCCTGCATCCGGTTCGATACTTCCAAAATTGACATGCTTTGTAATCCGTCCCACTTCTATAGATACCATTTCTGGCTCGCCAGTGCGTTTGCTAGCTGAATTGACTCTGTCAGTTTGATCCACATTCCATCCAGCAAGTTTTCCGCTCCGCCCAGGAGCTGTACTTTGTTTGCGGCTGAAGACGATCTATACAAAGACAAAGCCCAGGCGATGCGCGGTGGCGAACCGTTCAATCGATGGGCAGAGATTACTGTCGAATAACCTGCTTGCCAAAAACCGTGTAAAAACAGAGGCTTTTTGTTCGAACGACGGATGCGAGGGATAGGCAAGTCTGACATCTCTCAATAACACCAAATAGCGCCAATAAAGGCGCTTGGTTATTTTCGATCGAAGCAGAACTTCCACAAGAACTAATTGGCTCATTAGCTAAATTGGAAGAACTTCAGCTGAAAAAATTCTGTCGATGTTAAGTCAGTAAATGGCACGGCTATAGTAGTCACATCGCTCTGCTTGGCCCTCTATTACGCCACGTACAGCAATACCGCGCCAAAATGGCACATGCTTCCGCCAAGCACGAACAGGTGCCAAACCCCGTGTCCGTGACGCAATTTGTGATCTGTGGCATAAAACACGATACCTCCGGTGTAGAGCGCACCACCTGCTGCCAGCCACCAGAAGCCATCCATCGTGAGCGCATTGATGAGCGGCTTAGCAGCGATCACGCCAAGCCAGCCCATCACCACGTAGATAAGCAACGACATTAGTCGTGCCCCTTTGGCATACCACAATTCTTGCAGGACGCCAGCAACGGCAAGCCCCCACACCACGCCGAACAGCGACCATCCCCACGTCCCGTTTAGGCTGACCAGTGTGAATGGAGTATAAGTACCAGCAATTAGCAAGTAGATTGCGCAATGGTCGAGCCGACGCAATACGTCTTTGGCTGGCCCTTGAGTGCTGTGATACAGGGCAGATGTAAAATACAGGGCAACTAGCGTGGCAGCGTAGATACTAAAACTAACAATCTTCCAATAGTCACCACTGCGAACTGCTATCGTGATCAGCGCTACGCCGCCCACTGTCGCCAGCACAGCACCCATCGCGTGGGTAATGCTGTTGAAGCGCTCTCCATAATACATACGTATCCCTCTACAAATTTGTTCAACCGCCAATTTACGCCAGAAAAGCCAAATCAGGTCTGGACCTCAGATTTGGGGTACCCACAGAATTCGGAAAAAATCGTACGCAAGGTTTATCAGGCCGGTAGCTTTGACCTGGACCAGCCAGTTCGTGGCCGGCGCCGCATATCTGTGCCGAGATGCCCACCAACAGCTACCCAACCAGCTAAATGACGAATTTTGCGACGCATTAGCGTACTATTTCCCCCTTTTTTTCCTGCTCTCAGCTCAAAGAACTTTTTTCACACTTGTCGCGTCTGGCGCAAGTACACGGCCTTCCGTATCAGTGGGCAGCATCAAGCGCAGTGGTTTCCCTGAGTTTGTTTCGACCAATTGGGAATGCGCCTCACCGGAGGCGAACAAATGCTGCTCACCCCATTGCCTGAGCGCCACCACCAAAGGAAAAAGCTGCTCGCCCTTGGGCGTCAGCACGTATTCCTGGTAGGAGGTTCCATCCGACGCTGGCTGCACCTCGAAAATACCGGCCTCGACCAGACTGCGCAAGCGATTCGCGAGGATGCTGCGGGCGACTCCCAACCCGCGCTGGAAATCGCTGAATCGGCGCGTACCGTCGAAGGCATCGCGCACCAGCAGCAACGACCAGCGATCCCCAACGAGATCGACCGAACGCGCCACAGGGCAGGTTTCGTTTTGCTTGTTTTGATGCTTGGCCATGTTGGCTCCTTTTCTTTGTCCTGGCCTTGCCGGGACGGACACTCAATAAGTTTCATTTTAAGACTAGTTGACTTATAATGAAACTAGTCTTTATTTGAAACCAGATTGATTGAAGGATTTTCCATGAGTGTTCATCAAGACGTACGGCCCGGCCAGGCGGCCCCAATGTCGCGTTCGATGGTCGCCCTGTTTGCCTGCGCCAGCGGCCTGAGTGTGGCTAATGTCTATTACGCCCAGCCGCTGCTGGATGGATTGGCCGCAGACTTCGCCATTAGCCATGCGGCCGTCGGCGGTGTCATCACGGCCACTCAGGTCGGTTGCGCGCTGGCCCTGCTGTTGCTAGTGCCGCTGGGCGACCGGATGGATCGGCGGCGCCTGATGCTGGTGCAGTTGGTAGCGCTGGTTGTGGCGCTGGTCGGCGTTGGCTTGGCGACATCTTCCATGACTCTGTTGCTCGGCATGTTGGCGGTCGGCTTGTTGGGCACAGCGATGACACAAGGATTGATCGCATACGCCGCCACGGCTGCCGCATCGTCCGAACGGGGCCGTGTGGTGGGTGCGGCCCAAGGCGGCGTGGTCATCGGCTTGCTGCTGGCGCGGGTACAGGCCGGGGTGATCGCTG